>Ga0080064_1000088_pt1 | contig 267072 bp, 265 predicted proteins | sample Subgrocontami54m_FD_69260 | JGI IMG/M metagenome (GOLD analysis project Ga0080064, IMG submission 69260) | Subsurface groundwater microbial communities from S. Glens Falls, New York, USA - GMW46 contaminated, 5.4 m (SPADES assembly) (version 2) ...
GCCCGGGGTGACTTTCACGAACATGCAGCCGATGACCGAGGCGATGATGGAGAAGCCGCCGAGCACGAGCGGATAGATCACCGCATTGGCGGAGGTGGTCTTGATCGTGAGCGCGCCGAGCAGCATGGTGGCAATGATGGTCACGGCATAGGTTTCGAACAGGTCGGCCGCCATGCCGGCGCAGTCGCCGACGTTGTCGCCGACGTTGTCCGCGATGACCGCCGGGTTGCGCGGGTCGTCTTCCGGGATGCCGACTTCGACCTTGCCGACCAGATCGGCGCCGACGTCGGCGCCCTTGGTGAATATGCCGCCGCCGAGCCGGGCGAAGATTGAGATCAGCGAACCGCCGAAGCCGAGGCCGATCAGCGGCTTGATCACGTCGCTCAGGGGCAGTCCGCTGCCTGCGGCGTTCGCGGTAAGCAGCGCGTAATAGCCGGTCACTCCGAGCAGGCCCAGACCGACCACCAGCAGACCGGTGATCGCGCCGCCCCGGAACGCGACGGTCAGCGCTTCATTAAGGCCGCTGCGCGCGGCTTCGGCGGTGCGCACGTTCGCGCGCACCGATACGTTCATGCCGATGAAACCGGTCGCCCCGGAGAGCACCGCGCCGATGACGAACCCGGTTGCGGTCGCGGCCCCCAGAAAGATCCCGATGAGTATCGCGAGGATGACGCCGACAACCGCTATGGTGGTGTACTGCTTGTTCAGGTACGCGGAAGCGCCTTCCTGAATCGCAGCGGCAATTTCGCGCATGCGATCATTGCCCGTGGGCTGCGCGAGTATCCATCTGATCGACCAGCCACCATAGAGCAGCGCGAACACGCCGCACGCGAGTGCAAACCACAGTCCTGCATTCATGAATCTTCTCCCCGAGAATGGCCGGCCGCGACTTCGGACCGTCAAATCGTGTTTCAACATGCGGGGCTACATCCCCTCATGCTCCCCTAAATCAGGGGCCATTTCGGCAATTCCGAAATGGCCTCGTTGTATTTTGAAAACTCCGAATTGTAACAGTGGCGCTCGCCCCGGAACAGGGCCGGGCCACGCCAAGAGCCCCTAACACAATGAAACACGTGATGCGTTGCGGCCAGGACGGGACGGATGCAAGGCGCGGCGCGCTGGCAAGGGTGATTCCCTTTCCAAGCGCCGCAACGCCGCAGACGCCCGTCCTGGCCGCAACCCGAAGGGACGTCGGCGTTTGGGCGCATCGCTGCGTTGCGCCGGCTTGCTTGGGCACCACCCAAGCTGCGCCGCCGCGCCTTGCGCTGCATCCCAAACGCCTTAGTCGCACACGCGTTTCATTGTGTTAGGGGCTCTAAAGCAGCACGCGCTCGATGCCACCGCGGTTGGCCTTGGCCACGTAGTCGGCCATCCAGTCGGGGCCGAGCAGGTGCTTGGCCATCTCCACGACGATGTAGTCGGCGCCGGTGCCGGCATCGTCGCTGAATCGCGCCAGGCCCTGCAGGCAGGATGGGCAGGAGGTGAGGATCTTGACTTCCCCATCGAACGCTCCGCCGGCACCCGCGGCGCGAACCGCCGCCGCGCCTTTTCGCATTTCCTCTTCCTTGCGATATCGTACCTGGGTGGCGATGTCCGGACGGGTCAGGGCGAGCGTGCCCGCTTCGCCGCAGCAGCGTTCGTTCAGCGCTACCTCGCTCCCCATCAGCTGGTTGACGACCTTGAGCGGCTGATAGGTCTTCATCGGCGTATGGCAGGGGTCGTGGTACAGGTAGCGCACGCCCGCAACGCCGTCGAGCTTCACCCCTTGTTCCAGCAGGTACTCGTGGATGTCGAGCAGGCGGCAGCCGGGGAAGATCTTGTCGAATTCGTATTTCTGCAGCTGGTCGATGCAGGTGCCGCAGGACACGATTACGGTCTTGATGTCGAGGTAGTTGAGCGTGTTGGCAACGCGGTGAAACAGCACGCGGTTGTCGGTGATGATGCGCTTGCCCTCTTCCTCCTCGCCGGCGGCGGTCTGCGGGTAGCCGCAGCACAGATAGCCCGGCGGCAGCACGCACTGCGCGCCGATCGCATAGAGCATCGCCTGCGTCGCCAGTCCCACCTGGCTGAACAGCCGCTCGGAGCCGCAGCCGGGAAAGTAAAACACCGCGTCCGAGTCCTCGGTTACCTTGGCCGCATCGCGGATGATGGGAACGATGTGGCGGTCCTCGAGCTCGAGCAGGGCGCGCGCGGTGCGCTTGGGCAGCTTGCCCGGCATCGGCTTGTTGATGAAATGAATCACCTGCGCCTGCAGCCCGGGGCGCCCGGTGGTCGCCGGGGGCCGGCGCGTCTGGCGCTGCGCGAGGCCCAGTAATTTCGCGCCGCGATAGGCCAGCCGCTGCGCCCGGTAGCCCCATTCGATCATCACCGCGCGCGCAATCTTGATGGTATTCGGGTTGGTGGCGTTGAGAAACAGCATGGACGCCGCCGTGCCCGGGTTGAACTTCTTCTTCCCCTGTTTGCGCAGCACGTTGCGCATCGCGATCGAGACATCGCCGAAATCGATGTCCACCGGACAGGGGTTGGCGCATTTGTGGCACACGGTGCAGTGATCGGCGACATCGCCGAACTCGTCGAAATGCGCAAGCGAAACACCGCGCCGCGTCTGCTCCTCGTACAGAAACGCCTCGATCAGGAGCGAGGTGGCGAGGATCTTGTTCCTCGGGCTGTAGAGCAGGTTGGCCCGCGGCACATGGGTTGCGCACACCGGTTTGCATTTGCCGCAGCGCAGGCAATCCTTGATCGAATCGGCGATGTTGCCTGTTTCCGACTGCTCCATGATCAGCGACTCGGCGCCGAGCAGGCTGAAACTGGGCGTGTAGGCGTTGCGCAGGTCGCCGCCCGCAAGCAGCTTGCCGGCATTGAAACGGCCCTGCGGATCGGCCTTCTCTTTATAACTACGGAAGGCCTCGACTTCGTGCGGGTCGAGGTATTCGAGCTTGGTGATGCCGATGCCGTGCTCGCCCGAAATAACGCCATCGAGGGATTTCGCCAGGCGCATGATCCGCGCGACCGCCGCATTGGCCTGGAGCAACATGTCGTAATTGTCCGAATTGACCGGGATGTTGGTGTGCACGTTGCCGTCGCCGGCGTGCATATGCAACGCCACGAACACGCGCCCCTTGAGCACGCGCCGGTGGATCGCGTAACAGCCCTCGAGGATGCGGTGGAATACCAGGCCGTCGAACAGCTGCCGTAGCTCGGCACGCACTTCGTCCTTCCATGACACGCGCACGCTGTGGTCCTGCAACACGGAGAATACGGTCAATCCGGCGTGGGTCACGGCGGCGAGGCCGGGCACCACGTCGGCGCGCGCCTCGGCCACCGGCAGGTCGAGGTTGAGAAGCAGGTACTGCCAGCGCGCGCGCACCCTGGCGACGAGTTCGCGCGCGGTTTCGCGCCGGTCGCCGAGGAGCTCGGGCTCGGGCAGGGCTTCGCCGTGCTGGGCGAGCGGCAGCTCGCCCAGGAAATATTCGTCCAGCGCATCGAGCAGCGCAAGTTTGTTCGCGATCGACAGCTCGATGTTGATGCGCTCGATGCCGTCGGAATAATCGCCCAGGCGCTCCAGCGGAATGACCACGTCCTCGTTGATTTTGAAGGCGTTGGTGTGCCTGGCAATGGCCGCGGTGCGGGCGCGGTCGAGCCAGAACGTGCGCCGCGTCTCGGCCGAGACGGCGATGAAGCCCTCGCCGCCGCGGGCATTGGCGATGCGCACCACCTGCGATGCGGCCGCCGCGACCGCAGCGTCGTCGTCGCCGACGATGTCTCCGATCAGCACCATTTTTGGCCGGCCCGAACCGCCCATTTTGCGCTTGGCCTTGGTCGCATAGCCCACTGCCTTCAGATAGCGCTCGTCCATGTGCTCGAGCCCGGCGAGCATCACCGTGCGCGGACCGCGTTCGCCCGCGGCAATCCCGTCCGGGCGCGCGTCCAGACAATGCTTGATCTCGACGATGGCCGGCACCGAATCGCGCACCTGGCCGAAGAATTCCAGACACACGGTGCGGATGGCCGCGGGCATTTTGTGCAAAATGAAGCGCGCCGAGGTGATGATGCCGTCGCAACCTTCTTTCTGGATGCCGGGCAGTCCGGAAAGGAATTTATCGGTCACGTCCTTGCCCAGCCCCCCCTTGCGAAAGCGCGAGCCCGGGATTTCGAGGATTTCGGGCTCGCCCCAGGGGGTGCTGCCGTCGCGGCGGTAGCGCTGTATCTGGAAGCGGGTCACACGCGCATCGTGGATCTTGCCCAGATTGTGTTCCAGGCGCGTGAGTTCGAGGAAATGGCCGGTCGCATCGACCATGCGCCAGGATACGAGGTTGTCCAGGGCGGTGCCCCACAGCACGGCCTTCTTGCCGCCGGCGTTCATGGCGACATTGCCGCCGATGCAGGAGGCGTCGGCCGAGGTCGGATCGACGGCGAACACCTGGCCCATCGCCTCCGCCGCCTCCATTACGCGCTTGGTCACCACGCCGGCGCCGCAGCGAATGGTCGCGACCTGCCGCGTCACGCCCGGCAGCCAGCTTTGTTCGACCGCACCCAGCGCATCGAGCTTCTCGGTATTGATGACCGCCGCGAGGCGGGTGAGCGGCACGGCGCCGCCGGTGTAGCCGGTGCCGCCGCCGCGCGGGATGATGGTCAGTCCGAGCTCGATGCAATCGCGCACCACCGCGGCCACTTCGTCTTCGCTATCGGGGTGGATCACGACGAAGGGATATTCGACGCGCCAGTCGGTGGCGTCGGTGACGTGGGAGACGCGCGCCAGGCCGTCGAACTGAATATTGTCCTTGCGTGTGCTGCGGCACAGCTTTTTCAGTGCGAGGCGGCGCAGCGCCGCCACCTCGGCGAAGCCGGCGCCGAAGGCGTCCACCGCGTCGCGCCCGCGCTGCAGCAGATACGTGACCTTTTGCGCGCGCGCCGCCATTTGCGCATGGGTTTCGGCGGTCGCGCCCGCCGCGGCGAGATGTTGCAGGCGGCGTTTTTCGATCTCGTCCAGACGGTGGTGCAGGGCCCCGATCAGCGCCGCGCGCCGGCCCGGGTTGTCGTGCAGGTCATCCTGCAGGTAGGGGTTGCGCGATACCACCCAGATGTCGCCCAGCACTTCGTACAGCATGCGCGCCGAACGCCCGGTTACGCGTTCCTGGCGCAACTCGCGCAGCGCCTCCCACGCTTTTTCGCCAAGCAGGCGCAACACGATCTCGCGGTCGGAGAACGACGTGTAGTTATATGGAATTTCGCGCAGACGGGTGGTCATCGGAATACCTGCCTTCTCATCCTGGTCCAGGGCTGGTCTCAGCGGCAACGGCGGTCGCGGCATCCGGCGGTGGGAAGATGTCGCGGTAGCTGGCATAGAAGCTGGCAAACAGCGTGGGAACATAGGTGAGCATGACCGGCAGCACCACCAGCATCAGCGCATTCTGCGATTTGTCCCCGAGCAGCCCGCGAATCAGCAGTGCGAGCAGGAACAAGGCGAAGCTGCAGGCGAGACCAAGCAGAAGCACGGCGACGCTGTAGGCGAGAAACGCCCGCCAGTTGCGAAAAGTCGCAAACAGGCTGTAGAACATCGCCTGCAAGGCGGGCAGATTGCGCCAGGCCGAGAGGGCGGGCGCGAACCAGAATGACGCGAGCACCGGCAGATACAGCGTGCCGGCCAGCGCGGCCGCCGCGGCAAGACTGCCGTTTTCGAATGTTGCGGCGGGTGGCCGTTCGCCCAATACCATCAGTTGAAACAGGGCGCCGCCATCGGCCAGCGCGGACAGAGCGAGTATGCCGAGCGCGCTTGCCAGATAGAGACCGCCCTGCATGAGCAGCGCCGGCAGATTCGACCCGAAGCCGGCGAACAGCAGCCCGATTCGGAGCTTGTTTCCCTGGTCGAGTTCCCGGCTGACGATCATGAAGCTCGCGGAGAAGGCCGGAATGAGCACGGTCGCGGCAATCCAACCCACCAGCGGAATCATGCCCAGCATCTGCATCAGCATTATGTAGGAGAAGACCAGGAACGCCCACATCGCCGGATTCTTGCGAAACAAGGCGAAGCCGGTCAGCACCCAATTCCAGCCGCAGCTTGCAGGAACCGTATTCATGCCGGCTGCGGCCTGTCCGAAATCAGACCCACGGCGCGTCCCCGGCGCGGTCGATGCGCAGCGTGAGGATGCGGCGGAAATGCTCGGGGTCGTGCGCATGCACCAGCTCGCCCGGACGCGGCAGGTAGAAGTCGTACAGGCGCGAGAGCCAAAACCGCAACGCTGCAGCGCGCAACGACACCGGCCAGGCGTCGCGCTCCGCCGCCGTGAACGGCCTGAGGGCATGGTAGGCCGCAAGCAGCGCCTGCGCCCGCGGCGCGTCGATCTCGCCGCCAGTATTCACGCACCAGTCGTTGAGAGTCACCGCCACGTCGAACAGCAGGCAATCGATGCCGGCAAAATAGAAATCGATCACGCCGCCGATGCGCGTGCCATCGAACAGCACGTTGTCGCGGAACAGGTCGGCGTGAATGGGCCCGCGGGGCAAATCCTCGCGCCGGCAGCGTGCCTGGAACTCGAGTTCCGAGCCGAGCAGCGCGGCGCCACCGGCATCGAGGAACGGGCTCACCCTGGGAGCGGCTTCGCGCCACCAGCGCGGCCCGCGCGGATTGTCGAGCTTGCCCGGATAGGACCGGCCGGCGAGATGGATGCCGGCGAGTGTGCCGCCGACTTCGGCGCACTGCGCCGGCGTGGGCGCGGTGACAGCTTCTCCCTGCAGCCGCGAGATCAGCGCCGCGGGCTTGCCGTTCAATTCCGAGAACAAACGGTCGTCGAGGTCGGTCGCCGGCGCTGGGCATGGAACGCCATGCTGTGCGAGGTGTGCCATCAGCCCGAGGTAGAAGGGCAACTCGACCGCGGTGAGCTTCTCGAACAGCGTCAGGACGTAGCGCCCGCCGCTGGTGGTGACGAAGTAGTTGGTGTTCTCGATGCCCGCGGCGATGCCCTGCATGTGCACCAGGGTGCCGACGCGATAGTGCTTCAGCCAGGCGGAAAACTGCTCGGGCGTGACCGGAGTGAAGACAGACATGCGGGCGGTGGGTGATGGGCGATGGGTGCAGGCGCTGCGCGGGCTTGCCTCTCACCGATCAGCCTTCACCCATCACCCGATTCAGAAAGAGCGGATTACCCACTGCGGAACGCGCAGGCCGGAGTCGAGCGAATCGCGGCGACTCATGGTGCCGTCGCCGATGTCGTCCATGAGGAAATAAGGTACGCCATGCGGCGGCGTGACTTTCACCGCGTACAGTTTGCCGTTGACGCGGTACTCCTCCACCTTGTCTTCGCCGCGCCTGCTGATCGTCACCTGCGGTTCCAGCGCCGGATCGAGCGCGAGGCCGGGCGGGGGTGGCGGCGGCTCGGGCAAGGGCTCGAGCTTGGGCCGCTGTTGCGCGGCGAGCGGAAGCGCAATTCCGAGGAGAGCTATCGCGTACAGGCGGCGCATGAGACGGGCATCCGGTTTGGTTTGTCGGTGAATCCTGATTTTAGCAGATTCGGGCCTTGCCTCAGAGATTGAGCAGGTTCTCGCGTTCCGCCGGCAGCGGCGCAAAACCCCTGGGTTTTTGGCTTCGGCATAACCTGGCGCTGCGCGCCAGATTAGCCTACGCCGAAAGCGGGGGGCCTCTTTCTCGGAAAGAAGTCACAAGTTCAACAGGTTCTCCCGTTCTGCTGGCAGCGGCGCGAACCCCCGGGTTTTTGGCTTCGGCATAACCTGGCGCCGCGCGCCAGATTAGCCTACGCCGAAAGCGGGGGGCCTCTTTCTCGGAAAGAAGTCACAAGTTCAACAGGTTCTCCCGTTCTGCTGGCAGCGGCGCGAACCCCATGGGTTTTTGGCTTCGGCATAACCTGGCGCTGCGCGCCAGATTAGCCTACGCCGAAAGCGGGGGGCCTCTTTCTCGGAAAGAAGTCACAAGTTCAACAGGTTCTCCCGTTCTGCTGGCAGCGGCGCGAACCCCCGCTTTTCGTAATACTTGAATATCGCTTCCACGATCGCCGCTGGATCGTCGATCATCTGCACCAGATCGAGGTCCTGGGGATCGATCATGTGTTCCGCTTGCATTCGATCGCGGAACCAGGCGAGGAGCCCCTGCCAGAACGGTGAGTGCACCAGGATGATGGGCATCTTGCGCGTCTTGCCGGTCTGCACCAGGGTGAGCGCCTCGGACAGTTCGTCGAGGGTGCCGAACCCCCCCGGCAGCACCACATAGGCCGTGGCGAACTTGACAAAGCTGACTTTGCGCGCGAAAAAGTGGTGAAAGGTGAGGCTGATGTCCTGGTAGCGGTTGCTGAGCTGCTCGTTCGGCAGCTGGATATTGAGGCCGACCGACGGCGATTTGCCGAAGAAGGCGCCCTTGTTGGCCGCTTCCATGATGCCGGGGCCACCGCCGGAGACGACCGAGAAACCGGCGTCGGAGAGCAGCCGCGCGATGTTCTCTGCCAGCAGGTAGTAGGGCGAGTCGGCCGAAACGCGCGCACTGCCGAAGATGCTCACCGACGGGCGGATCTGCGACAGGCGTTCGGTGGCTTCGACGAATTCTGACATAATCCCGAATATCCGCCAGGACTCGCGCGCGTTGTGGGCCATGTCTGCTGCACCGGCGTCGGCCGGCCGCGGAAGTTTTCCGTTCATACCTGACCCTCTATGAAAACCCTGCTGTTGGTGGACGGCTCGTCGTACCTGTACCGCGCGTTTCACGCGCTGCCCGACTTGCGCAACGCGCGCGGCGAGCCCACGGGCGCGATTTTCGGCGTGCTCAACATGCTACGACGGCTCGCGGCCGACTACAAGCCGGACTATCTCGCCTGCATCTTCGACGCCAAGGGCAGGACTTTCCGCGATGACTGGTATGCCGAGTACAAGGCTCACCGCCCGCCCATGCCCCCCGACCTGGTGCAGCAGATCGAGCCGTTGCACCGGGCGGTCGCCGCGCTGGGCTGGCCGCTCCTGATGATCGACGGGGTCGAGGCCGACGACGTCATCGGCACGCTTGCGCGCCAGGCTGCCGAGGCCGGCATGCGCTGCGTCGTCTCCACCGGCGACAAGGACCTGGCGCAGCTGGTCAACCCCAGCGTCACCCTGATCAATACCATGAACAACGAGCGCCTGGACGAAGCCGGCGTCGAGGCCAAGTTCGGCGTGCCGCCGCGCCTGATGCTCGATTACCTCACCCTGATCGGCGACGCCGTGGACAACGTGCCGGGCGTGGAAAAAGTCGGACCCAAGACGGCGCTCAAGTGGCTCGCCCAATACGGCTCGCTCGATGGCGTCATCGAGCACGCGCAGGATATCGGCGGTGTGGTGGGGGAGAATTTGCGCCGCGCGCTGCCGTGGCTGCCGCAGGCGAAAAAACTCCTTACCGTCTACTGCGACGTGCCGCTGCCGCTAACACCGGAGGAACTGCTGCCGCGGCCGCAGGGCGAGGCCGAACTCAGCGGACTGTTCCAGCGCTTCGGCTTCAAGAGCTGGCTGAAAGAGCCGGCACAGGCCGGCCCCGCGGCCGCAGAGCCCGAGCCATCGCCGCCGCAGGCGGTGCCCGATACGATAGTGCGCACCTACGCCACCATTCTCGATGAAGCGCAGCTGGCCGCTTGGCTGAAACGCATCGACGCCGCCGAATTGACTGCCTTCGATACCGAGACCACCGGCCTCGACCCCTTGACCGCGCGCTTGGTGGGCATGTCCTTCTGCGTCGAGCCCGGGCGCGCGGCCTATCTGCCGCTCGCGCACGACTATGCCGGCGCGCCGCAGCAACTGGGCGTGGCGCGTGCGCTGGCCGTGCTGCGGCCTTGGCTGGAATCTGCGCACAAGCCCAAGCTCGGCCAGAATCTCAAGTACGATCAACACGTGCTCGCCAACCACGGCGTGGCTCTGCGCGGCGTGGTGCATGACACGCTGCTCGAGTCCTACGTGCTCGAGTCGCATTTGCGCCACGACATGGGCACGCTCGCCGAGCGCCATTTGCGCCTCGAAACCATCAGCTACGACGACGTCACCGGCAAAGGCGCACAGCGCATCGGCTTCGAGCAGGTGAGCGTGGAACGTGCCACCGAGTATTCCGCCGAGGATGCCGACGTGACCCTGCGCCTGCACCAGTGCCTGTATCCCAAGGTGCAGGCCGAGCCCGGCTTGGAATTCGTCTACCGGCGGATCGAACTGCCGGCGCGCGAGATCCTTTTCCGGATGGAACGCGCCGGCGTGCTCATCGACGCCGCGCTGCTCGAGGCGCAGAGCCGCGAACTGGGGCAGAAAATGATGGAGCTGGAACACAAGGCCTATGTTGAAGCCGGCCAGCCGTTCAACCTGAATTCGCCCAAGCAGATCGGCGAGATCTTCTTCGAGCGCCTGCAGCTACCGGTGCTGAAGAAGACGCCGAGCGGCGCGCCCTCCACCGACGAGGAGGTGCTGGAGCGGCTTGCCGCGGATTATCCTTTGCCCAAAACCTTGCTCGAATACCGCGCGCTCGCCAAGCTCAAATCCACCTACACCGACAAGCTGCCGCGCATGGTCAACCCCGCGACCGGGCGCGTGCATACCAACTACGCGCAGGCAACGGCGGTGACCGGGCGCCTCGCCAGTACCGATCCCAATCTGCAGAACATTCCGGTGCGAACCATCGAAGGGCGGCGCATCCGCGAGGCCTTCATCGCGCCCGCCGGCTGCGTCATCGTTTCGGCCGACTACTCGCAGATCGAGTTGCGCATCATGGCGCACATCTCGCGCGACGAGAATCTGCTGCGCGCATTCGCCGCCGGCGAGGACGTGCATCGCGCCACTGCCGCGGAGATATTCAACCGAAGCCTGCATGAAGTCACGCCGGAAGAGCGGCGTTACGCCAAGGTGATCAACTTCGGCCTGATCTATGGCATGTCGGCGTTCGGCGTGGCGCAGGCCCTGGGCCTGGAGCGCGCCACCGCCCAGGCCTACATCGACAGCTACTTCACCCGCTACCCCGGGGTCGCGCGCTATATGCAGGAGACGCGCGAGCAGGCGCGCGAGCGCGGCTATGTCGAAACCGTGTTCGGCCGCCGTCTTTGGCTCGCGGAGATCCGCGCCGCCAACAGCGGCCGGCGGCAGGGCGCCGAGCGCGCCGCCATCAACGCGCCGATGCAGGGAACGGCGGCGGACCTGATCAAGCTCTCCATGATCGCCGTACAGGATTGGCTGGACCTGGACCAGCTGTCTGCTCGGCTGATCATGCAAGTGCACGACGAGCTGGTGCTGGAAGTGCCGCAAGCCGAGCTGGCGCGGGTGCGGGAGCGGCTGCCGCAGCTGATGACCGGCGTGGCCGAACTCGCCGTGCCTCTTGTCGTGGATGTGGGTGTGGGTGCAAACTGGGAGCAGGCGCATTAAGCGCGTCTGCGAGTACGATGAGCGAGTCCTCCGGCCAGAAGTCGTCTGCGGCGCCCACGCCCGGGCAGGCGTCGTTCCGGCATGTTGTCCTGCTCGGCGACGTGTTGCTCGAAGCCTATCGCGGTATCGACAAGGCACCGGGAAAATTCGAGGAGGCGATCCTGCCGGGGACACGCAACCAGTGGAGGATCAGCGTCGTCTCGGCGGCCGAGGTCGAGCGCGCGGGGCCTGCGCTCGTCTTGCCCAAGGACGCCACCCACGCGATGATTTTTATCGAGGGCAATTACGCGATCGAGCAAAGCGGGCTGCTCGAGGGCCGGCCGGATGCGTACGGGCTAACACTGGAGCAGCTCGCGCTCGCCGCCGACGAATTCGAGCGTACGCTCGAGCGGCTGATCCACGTGGCGAAGGCGGCGCGGCTGGTGATCATGATGTGCACCATGTTTCAACCCAACTACAAGGATCCGGTGCGCCAGCGCACGGCCTGCGCCGCGCTGGCGGTATTCAACGACCGCGTCACCAAGCGCGCCGCCGAGGCGCGCGTCGCCCTGGTCGATTTGCGCCTTACCTGCAACGAGCCGGACGATTATGACAAGCCGACGCTGTTGTCCAAGAGCGGTGTGCAGAAAGTCGCCAACGTCATCCGCTTCGCCATGTTCGAACTCGACGCCGGCGCGCGCCGCAGCGAGGTATTTTTCTAGAACGACCGGCGCGCTATTTGCCGATCGCGCCGAAGACCTTGCTGATTCGGGTCGTCGGCAAAGCGGGCGGACGGTCTCGAAAATCGATCAACTACGGGCAAACGCGATGAGTGGTGCGTAATTGCGGGCATCCGCCGCTTGCAGGGCGGCGATGTAGCGCTGGCGCGTGTCGGTAGTATCGACCAGGCTGCGGCTGCCCCAGGTGAAACGGGGTTGGCTGAGCCGTTCCACCAGCAGATCGGCCATTAAGCGGGCATGACGACCGTTGCCATTGGGAAAGGGGTGGATCACCACCAGGCGGTGATGGAAGCGCACCGCCGTTTCGTCCGGCGCATAGGTGGCATGGTCGATCTGGTAACGGACGTCGTCGAGCAACTGGCGCAGCTCTACACCGATCTTCAACCAATCGACGCCGATGTTCTTGTCGGACTTGCGAAATTCGCCCGCCCAGCGCCATGTTTCGCCGAACATTTCTCGGTGCAGTTGGCGAACGAAATCTACGTCGAGGGTATCCTTGCGTTGCTTGCGCGCCCAGGCTTCACCTTGCAGGATATTGAGCTGTTCCCACTCGTTCAACTCGCTCTGTGTGGTGATGTGCCGGGGGATCAGGTTGGCGAGTTCATCCGCATCGAGCGGCGTGGCGCCGGGCGGGTGGTCGCGATCGACCGCCACGCGCGTTAGTCCTGGCGCCAAAGTTCACGCCTGGGGCCCTTGAGCAGATTCTCGGCAAGGGCGCGCGTCTGGCTGGCGATGGTGTCGTTCGACGTGGCTTGGGCTTCGAGGGTCATGGTGTGAGCGATTGCGCCCATGCGCGCGCGGGCAAGCTGTGTGGCCCTTGCGTCGAGAGTGCTGGTCAGGGATTGTTTGGATACTAGGGCGTACTGTAGTTCGCATCCCAGCGCTTCGGCGGCACGGCGCAGGGTAGCGAGGCTAATGGTGTCGTCGGCCTCGGAGGCTTCGAGCCGCGTGACGGTGGATGCCACCACGCCGAGTCGCCTGGCAAGGTGCGTGGCAGGCATGCCGAGGGCTTCACGAATGGTCTTGATCCAGCCCGAGGGAGGGCGCGAGGATAGGTCAGCCGAGCGCCAGCGCGCCAGAGTGGCGTCGAGTTGGCGGAGCTTGAGTTCATTGAAGTTCTGTCTCATTGGAATTGCACCATAACGCAATAATAAAATGTCACAATTTGCATTATAGCGCAATATTATTGATTGTTCAATTGCGCTATAATGCAATTATTTTGCTGGATTTGCGCCGGACCGCTCTGAAGATCTTTCAGTACGCAGAATCACGCCGAGCCCGGTTCCCGCCGTGCCAGAACGACCCGCCCGCTATTTGCCGATCGCGCCGAAGACCTTGCTGATGATGCTGCTCGCGCTGCCCACCGGGTCCTTGCGAATTTTCTTTTCCTCTTCGGCGATCATCAGGAAAAGCCCGTCGAGCGCCTTCTGCGTGACGTAGCTGTTCAGGTCCGCGTCCTTTCGATCGATCAAGCCGAGCTTGGCCCCCTTTCCGGCGAACTCGTTGTACTTGTCGGCAAGCTTCACTTTCTGCGTCGCCCTCTTCACGATCGGCAGGAATTTGTCGCCGAGCGCGGCCGATGTGCTGCGCTTGAAGTACTGGGTGGCAGCGTCCTCGCCGCCGGTGAGTATGCCCTTGGCGTCCTGCACGCTCATGTTTTTCACCGCGTTCACCAGCAGCGGCTTGGCTTCGGCCACCGCGGTTTCGGCGGCACGATTCATCGTCGTCACCAATTCGTCCGCATACTTGCCCATGCCGAGGCCGCGCATCAGGCCTTCGACTTTGTGCAGACTATCGGGGAGAGGAATCCTGACTCGGTCGTTACGCAGGAAACCGTCCTGCCTGGCCAGCATCTCCACGGCCGCCTGCGAGCCTTTCGTCAGCGCTTCTTTCAGGGCGGCGACGGTGTCCTTGTTGGACAGATCGGCGAGTCCAATAGCGAGGGCCGGGGCGGTGAATAGCGTGAGAGCGGCGGCGAGGCCGAAAAGGGCGTTCATGGCGGGTCCTTGGGCGTGAGAGTTTCGTGAAGCAGCTTATCGCCTTATCCGGCGGCATGGCAACACTCAGCGAGCCTTGTCCAATGGGGTTTGAGTCTAAGCGGAGGGCGTGATTCCAACAGGGTTTGAGTCTGAGCAGGCAACGGACCGGCCGCAAGCCGGGCAACCTTTCCCGGACGCTCAATACCATGTCAAATTATGGCATCGTCGAGATGAAACGGGAGCGCAATCAGGTGCGCCCGATCGCTAAGGCCACCGAGTTTCGAATCGTGGCGTAGTTTGCGACGGTGGTGAAGTCAGCGGCGAGCGTTCTCCGCCGCTTCGGCCTGCCGGTCGGCATGGTAGCTCGAGCGCACCATCGGCCCGATCGCCGCGTGCAGGAATCCCATTTCGCTGGCTGCCTGCTCGAATGCGCGAAAGCCGTCCGGGTGGACGTAGCGCAGCACAGGCAGGTGGTGCGCGGTCGGTTGTAGGTACTGGCCTATGGTGAGCATGTCCACGCCGTGCGCGCGCAGGTCGCGCATGACTTGGATAATTTCCTCATCGGTTTCGCCCAGGCCCAGCATCAGGCCCGATTTGGTCGGTACGCCGGGGCGGCGCGCCTTGAATTCCCGCAGCAGCTTGAGCGAATGGCTGTAGTCCGAGCCGGGGCGGGCCTGGCGATAAAGCCGCGGCACGGTTTCGAGGTTATGGTTCATCACGTCGGGCGGGTCGGCGGCGAGAATCTCAAGTGCGACCTGGAGCCTGCCGCGAAAATCGGGCACCAGCACTTCGATGCGCGTTCGCGGCGAAAGCTCGCGCACCGCGCGTATGCAGTCGGCGAAATGCTGCGCACCGCCGTCGCGCAGGTCGTCGCGGTCGACGCTGGTGACGACCACGTAGTCGAGCGCCAGCGCGGCGATGGTCGCTGCCAGGTGGCGCGGTTCGTCTTCGTCAGGCGGCGCGGGGCGCCCGTGCGCCACGTCGCAGAACGGGCAGCGGCGTGTGCACAGATCGCCCAGGATCATGAACGTCGCGGTGCCCTTGCCGAAGCACTCGCCGATATTGGGGCAGGAAGCTTCCTCGCATACGGTGTGCAGCTTGTTCGCGCGCAGGCGTTGCTTGATCTCGTCGAAGCGCGTGCTGCCGGAGCCCGCCTTGACCCGGATCCAGTCGGGTTTTTTCAGGCGTTCCTGCGGCACGATCTTGATCGGGATGCGCGCCGTCTTGGCTTGGCCTTTTTGCTTGTCAGTGATCGCGCTCATGCTGTGCCAGAAGTTGCGTCAGTTTGGCGGCGAGTTGGTCGCCGAGTTCGTCCACATTTGCGACGATCCCCAGGTCGCGCGTCTGCGTCACCGCCAGGCCGGGGTAACCACAGGGGTCGATCGCCAGGAAGGGAGCGAGGTCCATGTCGACGTTGAGCGCAACGCCGTGATAACAACCGCCGCTGCGAACCCGTAGTCCCAGCGCCGCCACTTTTGCGCCGCTCACGTAGATCCCCGGCGCGCCGCTCTTGCGTTGCGCCGGAACATCGTAGTGGCCCAGCGTATCGATCACCGCTTGCTCGATCAGGCTGACGAGCGCGCGGATTTTCAGATTGCGCCGCGCGAGATCGAGCAGGGTATACAGTACCACCTGGCCCGGACCGTGATAGGTGATCTGGCCGCCGCGGTCGACGCGTTCCAGCGGAATGCCGGAGCCGCGCGGCAGGTGCTCGGGCCGGCAGGCGAGGCCTGCGGTGTATACGGGAGGATGCTGCAGCAGCCAGAGTTCGTCCGGCGTATCCGCGTCGCGCGAAGTGGTGAATTGCCGCATCGCCGCATAGGTCGGCTGGAAATCGACCAGGCCGAGACGCTTTACGCGCGGCGCAGCGTGCCGGCCGCGGGGCGCAGGGCCGCGCGCGGGCGTCGGTGCGGCCGCGGCCGTGTGTTGCCGGTTGTAGTGGTCCATCTGTCTATAACACCATCTTGACCATGGCGTGGTCGCACAGCTCCTGGTACAGCTTGTCCAGCTGTTCGCGAGAAGTGGCGTGAACGGTGACAGTCAGCGACAGGTACTTGCCCTGGCGGCTCTTGCGCATCTCCATCGAGGAGGGGTCGAAATCGGGCGCATGGCGCAGCACCACGTCCATCACCGCCTGCGCGAATCCGGGCTGCGTCAGTCCCATGACCTTGATCGGGAAGTCGCAGGGAAAGGCGAGCAGCGACTCGAGTTCATCCGCTTCAGGCATTGACCGGCGCGCGCATGACCGTGCGCTTGTAGTCCTGGTAGAGCTGATACATGCGCGCCGCCACCGGGCCGGGTTTGCCCGCCTTCTCCCCATGGCCGACCGGCTTGCCGTCCAGCGTCGAGATCGGGAGAACCTCCTTGGTCGAGGAGGTCAGCCAGAGCTCGTCCGCGTCGCGCACCTCGGCTTCGTTCACCTGCCGGACTTCCAGCGGCAGCCGGTTGGCGCGCGCGAGTTCGATCACCACGTCGTAGGTGATGCCGGGCAGGATGAAATTGGTCTTGGGCGGTGTGATGATGACGCCGTTCCTGACCAGGAAAATATTGCTCGCGGAACCCTCGGTGAGCATGCCTTCGCGCAGCAGCACCGATTCCACCGCGCCCTCATCCACGGCGGCCTGGCGCAGGAGGCAATTCGCGAGCAACGACACCGACTTGATGTCACAGCGCAGCCAGCGGTTGTCCGCGACCGTGACCGCGGCCACGCCCTGGTCGCGCTGGCTCTGCGGCGGTGTGACCAGGGGATTGGACATCATGAACACGGTCGGCTTCACCCCCTTGGGAAAAGCATGGTCGCGCGGCGCCACGCCGCGCGTCACCTGCAGGTACACCCCCTGGTCCTCCCAGGGATTCCTGGCGACGATCTCGCGCACCAGTTCATCCCATCGCTCGAGGCTGCAGGGGTTGGCGATGCGCACGCCGTCGAGGCTGGATTGCAGGCGCACGAGATGCTCGCGCAGGCGGAAGGGATGACCGGAATAGGAGGGAATCACTTCATATACGCCGTCGCCGAAAATGAAACCGCGGTCGAGCACCGGAATCCTGGCCTGCTCGATCGGCATCCATTCGCCATTGAGGTAGATCATGTGCATCTCCTGAAGTTCATACCGGGGGCGACGCCCGCTGCCCGGCCGTCACTTGAACCACAGCCGCATGCCGTCCCAGGTGCGGCCGAAAAATCCGGCGATCACGACGTTCTCCAACGCCACCACCGGATATTCGCCCAGCGGTTTGTTCTGCAACGTCACTTTGACCGTGCCTACCTTCTGTCCGATGCCGATCGGCGCCACCAGCGGCTGCATGCTCACCAGATCCGCTTTCACCTGATCGGCGAGGCCGCGCGGCACGCTGACGTAAAAGTCGGACTGGAACCCGGCCTTGACCCGGTTCTCGCTGCCTTTCAGCACTTCCAGCGTGCTCACGGCCTGGCCCTTATCGTACAGTTTTACCGAATCGTAGAATTGGAAGCCGTAGTTAAGCAGTTTCTGGCTTTCCTGCGCGCGCGCGCTGTCGGAGCTGGCGCCCAGCACCACCGACAGCAGGCGCCGCGCCCCGCGTTTGGCCGACGCAATCAGGCAGAAGCCGGCGTTTTCAGTATAGCCCGTCTTCATACCGTCCACATTCGGGTCCAGCCAGAGCAGGCGGTTGCGGTTTTGCTGGGTGATATTGTTGTAGCGGTACTCGCGCAGCGAATACAGCGGGTAGTACTCGGGAAAATCGCGGATCAGCGCCGCGGCGAGCAAGGCGAGGTCGTGCGCGGTCGAATAGTGCCCGGGATCGGGCAAGCCGCTCGAGTTGGTAAAACTGGTGTTTTTCATGCCCAGGCGCTGCGCCTCGCGGTTCATCATCTGCGCGAACACTTCCTCGGACCCGGCGACGGCCTCGGCGAGCGCGATGCAGGCGTCGTTGCCCGACTGCGCGATCATGCCATGCAGCAGTTCGTCCACCTTCACCGGTTTCCCGGGTTCGATGAACATGCGCGAACCGGCGGCCTTCCAGGCGCGCTCCGATACCGGCACCACTGTTTCCAGCGTCAGCGTTTTCTGCTTCAACGCCGAGAACGCCAAGTAGGCGGTCATCAGCTTGGTGAGCGAGGCCGGCTCGACGCGCTCGTTGTCGTTGGCGCGGATGATCGCTTGCGCGCTGTTGAAGTCGTACAGCAGCCAGGCCTTGGCGGCAATGGCAGGCGGAGGCGGGATGTCCGCCAGCGCCAAGGCGGGCAGAAACAGCAGGAGGAACAACAGGCGTGTCATGAGGGTGGCGCAAAAGCGTGAATTATACCAGCCGAGGAAAGGCTGAGGTCCTTCCCTGCCCGTCAAACTTCCCCTGGTCAGGGCGGTTTCGGCATTTCTGAAACGGTCTCCTATCGATTTACGACGAGCGGCTTGAAATCGAGTTCGGCACGGATCTTCTCGGCCATTTCACTGGCTTCCTTGCGGTTGCGGTAGGGGCCGAGTTGCAGGCGGTACAGGTTGCCGCGAAACTGGATCTGCATCGCCTGGTTCAACCAGGCAAGCTGCTGCTGGATCTTCTCGCGAAAGCTTTCGGCATTCGCGCGCGCGGAAAAAGCACCGAGTTGCAGATGGATGCCTGCGGTTTCGGTGCTTACCGGAATCGCCGGTTCGGCGCCGGCTGGCGCTTCGGCTGGCGGCGCCCGGGCCAGCACGATGGCCTCCACTTCCACCGCGGCGATGCCGGATTCCGCGAAGCCCAGTTTGTAGGCCGCGGCGAAGGACACGTCCATCATGCGCCCGGAGGAAAATGGTCCGCGGTCGTTGATGCGCACCACCGCCGCCTTGCCGTTTTGCAGATTGGTGACGCGGGCATAGCTTGGGACCGGCAGCGTGGGATGCGCCCCGGTCATGGCGTACATGTCGTAGATTTCACCGCTCGAGGTGCGCTGGCCATGGAACTTGCGGCCGTACCACGAGGCCGTGCCCTGTTTCCGGTGCGCGGAAAACGCCTTCTCCGGCACGTATTCCTTGCCGAATACGATGTAAGGATCGTTGGCGTTGGCGTGCAGGGGCTCGGGCTTGGGCTGTGCGTCGGCGACGGCGTCCAGGTCGACCGGCGGCGCGCCGTCGGGACCGTCGTCCTTGTAATACCCGCCCGGGCGGCGCAGCAACTGCGCCACGGGCATGGGGGCAGGCTTCGCCGGCGCGGCCCGAGGCGCTACGGTCTGCGGTGCTGTGCCCTGTTGTCCCAGCCCGGCACAGCCGCATAGCGGCAGGACCAGGCAAAGCGCGTATAGACTGCGTTTCATGCCGCTAGCGCGTTATGAGGACCGGTTTGAATTGCAGCGCCTCGCGGATTTTTTCGGCCATGCCGTTGGCCTCGTCGCGGTTGCGGTAGGGGCCGAGGTGCAGGCGGAACATGCCATCGCGCGAGTAAACCTGGATCGCGTCGTTGAGCCACGCGAGCTGTTGATACACGCGAATACGGAAATTTTCGGCGTTGTCGCGCCCGGAGAAGGCGCCAAGCTGCAGGTAGATGCCGTTCGCCCCGGCCTCGACGGGAATCGTTGGCGCCGCCTTGGCGGGCTCGGGCTGCAACGCACTCGCCGAGGTCAGAATCACGGGTGGCGCCGGTTTCGTTTCCGCAACCGGCTGACCCGCGTTCGGCTGCGTCGCCGCGGTGGCCAGCGCGGCTTGCCGCCGCCTTGCGGCGATCGCGGGCATTTCCTCGCGCGTGATGGATTCGACCTCCACGGACACGCTGCCGGCTCCGGCGTAGCCGAGTTTGTACGCGGCGGCGTAAGACAAATCGACGAGACGTCCTGAATGGAACGGCCCGCGATCGTTAATGCGCACGATCACGCTGCGGCCGTTGGCGAGGTTGGTCACGCGGGCATAGCTCGGGATCGGCAGGGTCGCGTGTGCCGCGGTCATGGCGTACATGTCGTAGGGTTCGCCGCTGGAGGTACGCTGGCCGTGGAACTTGCGTCCGTACCAACTGCCGACGCCGCGCTGCCGATAGGGCGCCAGCGCCTTGTACGGCGCGTACTGCAAGCCGAACACGGTGTAAGGATTGTTGGCAAAGCGGTGCAGCGGCTCGAGCTTGGGCTCGGCATCCTCGATTTTGTCCAGGTTCGCCGGCGGATTGTCGCCCGGTCCGTCGTCCTGGTAATAGCCGCCACCGCGGCTGGCACGCGGCGCCGTGGCGGAGGGGGCAGGCTTGGACGCAGGAACACTGCTATCGCGCTCTACTGTTGCGCGCTTGGGCGCGCCGCCGCATGCGGCCAGGACCAGCACGGCAGCGAGCGCAAGCAGGAGTCGCGGCGCAAACCAGCCGAAAGTGCCGTTCGCGCGGCTTGCATTTCGCAGCGGCGGCTGTGTTTCGCGGCTCAAGTCTGTACCAGTTTGCGGTGCCGGTGGATGCTCATCAGAATGCCGATTCCGAGGAACAGCGTCACCAGCGCGGTGCCGCCGAAGGACACCAGCGGCAACGGCACGCCCACCACCGGCAGTATGCCGCTAACCATGCCCATGTTGACGAAGACGTAGGTGAAAAAGGTCAGCGTAACGGCCCCGGCGAGGAGGCGCGCGAAAAAAGTGGGCGCATTGGCGGCGATGGCCAGGCCGCGGCCGATGAGCAGCAGATACAGGAGCAGCAGCACGCAATTGCCGATCAGGCCGAATTCCTCGGAAAATACGGCGAAGATGAAGTCGGTGGAACGCTCCGGAATGAATTCCAGGTGGGCCTGCGTGCCTTTCAGCCAGCCTTTGCCGGCGAGCCCGCCCGAGCCGACGGCGATGACCGACTGGATGATGTGATAGCCCGCGCCCAGCGGGTCCGAGGTCGGATCGAGCAGGGTCAGGATGCGGCGGCGCTGGTAGTCGTGCATCAGCGACCAAAGGAAAGGCGTGCTGGCGCAGGCCGCGAGCGCCAGTCCGATCAGTATCTTCCAGGACAGGCCGGCGAGGAAAATCACGTAGAAACCCGCCGCAGTCACCAGCAACGCCGTGCCCAGGTCGGGCTGGCGCGCGATCAGCAGCACCGGCAGGGCGAGCAGCAGGCTGGCGATGAAATAGTCGCGCAGCCGCAGCGTCGCCTCGTGTTTGTGGAAATACCAGGCCAGCATCAGCGGCATGGCGATTTTCATGATCTCCGAGGGCTGGATGCGGGTGACGCCGATGTTCAGCCAGCGGCGCGCGCCGTTGACGACCTCGCCGAACAGCGCCACCGAGACCAGCAGCGTGAGGCCGAGCGCGTAGGCGGGGAGCGCGAAGCGCATCAGCGTCTGTGGCTGGAATTGCGCCACTGCCCACATCACGCCGAGCGCCACCAGGATGTTGATTGCCTGTCCGTTGATGCGGGCCGGCGTTTCGTGCGCGGCGCTCGCCAGGGTGATGATGCCAAGCAGCAGCAGCGCGAAGGCGAGCGCGAACAGCGGTGCATCGATCTTGTCGGTGAAACGCAGCCACAGCCCTCTAATCATCGCCGTCGTCCCCGGGGACTTCCGCTGCAGGCTTGTCCACCCGTTTGCCAAGCAGGTAATAGTCCAGCACCTGGCGCGCGACCGGTGCCGCCGCGCGGGCGCCGAAGCCCGCATTTTCCACCACCACCGCAAGCGCGATCCTGGGGCTTTCGAGCGGAGCGAAGGCGATAAACAGCGCGTGATCGCGGTGGCGTTCGGCCACCCGCTTCTCGTCGTATTTCTCGTTCTGCTTCATCGCGATCACCTGCGCCGTGCCGGTCTTGCCGCCGCTGGTGTATTCGGCCTTGGCGAAGGCGCGCGCGCCCGTGCCTTCGGTGTTCACCCCCCCCAGGGCGCGCTTGATGAACTCGATGTTCTCCGCTTTCAGCGTTATCGCGCGCTCGACCTTGGGCTCGACCAGGGTGCGCTCGCCGCTCCTGATGTTCTCGATGTAGTTGACCAGGTGCGGGCGGTAGATGACGCCGTTGTTTGCGAGCGCCGCCATCGCCTGCGCCATCTGCAGCGGCGTGTAGGCGTTGTAGCCCTGGCCGATGCCGACGCTGATGGTTTCGCCGGCATACCACTTCTGCTGCTCCGGTCTACTGAAACGTTTGCGTTTCCACTCCTGCGAGGGCAGCACGCCCGTCGCCTCGCCCTCCACGTCGATGCCGGTTCTGGCGCCGAAGCCGAACTGTCCGATGAAACGGGCAATGTTGTCTATGCCGAGGTCGTTGCCGAGCACATAGTAGTAGGTGTCACAGGAAGCGACGATGGATTTGTACATGTCGACCGTGCCGTGACCGCCGACCTTGTCGTCGCGGAAGCGGTGATTGCCGAACTGGAAAAAGCCGGGATCGTGGATCGTCTGTTGCGGCGTGCGTTTGCCCAGTTCGAGCGCGGCCAGCGCCATGTAGGGCTTGAAGGTGGAGCCGGGCGGATAGGTGCCGGCAAGCGCGCGGTTCACCATCGGGCGGTCTGGCGAAGTGTTGAGCAGGTCCCAGCTGGCTGCGTCGATGCCTTCGACAAACAGGTTGGGATCGAAGCCGGGCTTCGAGACGAAGGCGAGGATGCCGCCGGTAGCCGGCTCGATCGCCACCAGCGCGCCGCGATTTTCACCGAAAGCCTGCTCGGCCACTTCCTGCAGGCGGATGTCCAGCGTCAGCACCAGGTTGTTGCCCGAGGTGGGGGAGGTGCGCGAGAGCGTTCTCACGCCGCGGCCGCCCGAGTCCACTTCGACCTGCTCGTAGCCGGTGATGCCGTGCAGTTCGCTCTCGTAGCTTTGCTCCAGCCCGGTTTTGCCGATGTGGTCGGTGCCTTTGTAGTTGGCGCTCAGCCCCTCGTCTTCGATGCGCTCCACGTCGCGGTCGTTGATACGGCCGATATAGCCGACCAGGTGCGACGCCAGCTCGTTCAGGGGGTACTGGCGGAACAGGCGCGCCTGGATATCGACGCCGGGGAAGCGGTAACGGTTGGCGGCGAACCTGGCCACCTCTTCGTCGGTCAGGCGCGTGCGGATGGGCAGGCTGTCTGCGCCCTTGGCCTCGATCCTCAGGCGCTTGAAGCGGGTACGGTCGCTCGCGCGGATCTCGACGATCGCGGCCAGCTCGTCGATGGTCTTGTCCAGGTCGGCGACCTTGCCCGGGGATATCTCCAGCGTGTAGGCCGAATAGTTGCGCGCCAGCACGGTGCCGCTGCGGTCGAGAATGAGCCCGCGATTGGGCATGATGGGCACGATGGAGATGCGGTTGTCTTCGGCCTTGGTGCGGTAATAGTCGTACTGCAATACCTGCAGGTAGACCAGGCGCACCAGCAACAGCGAGAAGGCGGCGAGCACGAACGCGCCGGCGATACCGATGCGCAGCTGGAAATAGTACAGCTCGCGCTGGTGGTCCTTGAATTCGGTCAGGCGCATTTACTAGATTGGCCGGTTCTCATCCATCATCTCGGCCTGCCGTTGCGGCAGGAGCAGGAGGAAGCTCAACACCGGCCACAGCGCCGCGCAAATGAAACTGCCGGCGAAATAGATCCAGCCGGGGAAGCCGGCGCCGGCGGCGATGCGTATCACCAGCGTCAGCAGCTGCGTCAACAGGAGCAGCAGCAGCAGGTGCAGCGCCTGCTGCCACAGCGGGAACCAGTGGATGCGCCGGTGCACGGCGAGGGCGAGAAAAGCGAGCACCGCGTAGCTGAGCGCGTGCTGCCCGAGCAACGCGCCGTTGCCGACGTCGAGCAACAGGCCCAGCGTCCAAGCGATGCCGATGCCGACTCTGCGCGGCTGGTGGATGCACCAGAAAGCGAGCACCGCGGCGGTGAGGTCGGGCACGCCTGCGATATTGCGCCAGGGCAGCAGGTTGAACAGCAGCGCCAGTGCCAGTGTCAGCGCGATGAAGCTGACTTTGGCCGGCAGCAAGATGCGTTGCGGTTGCTCGCGCAGCTCCATGCTATTCGCGCTTCCTCGGGCGCTTGCTCCTCGACGGTTTCTGCGCCGGCTTCTCTGCTTCCGCCGGCGGTGGCGCTTTGGCTTCGCTCGACAGTACCAGCACCTCGCGATAGCGGTCGGTGCCCGCGGTCGGCGTGAGGGAAATCTTGGCGAACGCATACGCCGCATCGCGCTCGATGCGCGCGACCGTGGCCACCGGCAGTCCCGGCGGATAGGTGCCGTCTATTCCGGAGGTGACCAGCGTGTCACCGTTGCGGATGTCGGCATTGGCGGCCATGAAGCGCAGGTCGAGCATGCCGCCCTCAACGCCGCCATAGGCGACCGCGCGCAGCCCGTTTCTCTGCACCTGCAGCGGGATCGCCTGGTCCTTGTCGGAGAGCAGCGTCACTTCGCTCATGAGCAGATACACGCGCGTCACCTGGCCGATCACGCCGACGTCGTCGATCACCGGCTGGCCCGCCAGGATGCCGTTGGTCGAGCCCTTGTCGATCACCACCTTGCGCGAAAACGGGTCGCGCCCGGCATAGAGGATTTCGGCAAACACCGACTTGCTCGGCAGCCGTTCCTGCGCGTCGAGCAACCGGCGCAACTGCCGATTCTCCTCCTGTAGCGACTCCAGGCGCAGCAGCTCCGGCGCCGCGCGCAGCTGTTTCGTCCTGAGCGCTGTATTTTCCTCCTGCAGCGCCGCGGTGCTGGCGAAGTAATTGGCCACGCTGTGGAACAGATCCACCGGCGCCATGGCGACGCGCTGTATCGGGTAGGCGGCGAGCGCCACCACCTGGCGCACGTTCTCGGCATAGCGAAAACGCGCATCGAGCACCATCAACAGTATGGCGAGCGAAACGAAGAAGGTGACGCGGACCAGGGGCGCCGGGCCACGGTTGAAGAACGGTGGCGGCTGGTGTTCCACGCTAGTGGCTAGAGACTAGTATTTGGAAACTGGTTTCTAATCGTTGGTGAAGATCGAGCCGAGCTTGTCCATTTTTTCGAGCGCCTTGCCCGAGCCGCGCACGACGCAGGTGAGCGGGTCGTCGGCCACGATCACCGGCAGTCCGGTCTCCTCCATCAGCAGGCGGTCAACATCGCGCAGCAGCGCGCCGCCGCCGGTAAGTACCATGCCCTTCTCGGCGATGTCCGCGCCCAGTTCCGGCGGGGTGTGCTCGAGCGCGGATTTCACCGCGCTGACGATGCTGTTCAAGGGATCGGTGAGGGCTTCCAGGATCTCGTTCGATGAAATGGTGAAGCTGCGCGGAATGCCCTCGGCAAGGTTGCGTCCTTTCACTTCCATCTCGCGCACTTCCGAGCCGGGGAAGGCGGAGCCGATCTCCTTCTTGATGTTTTCGGCCGTGGTCTCGCCGATCAGCATGCCGTAGTTGCGGCGGATGTAGTTGATGATGGCCTCGTCGAACTTGTCGCCGCCGACGCGCACGCTGCCCGCGTAGACCATGCCGCCGAGGGAGATCACGCCCACCTCCGTGGTACCGCCGCCGATGTCCACCACCATCGAGCCGGTCGCTTCGGCCACCGGAAGATCGGCGCCGATCGCCGCAGCCATCGGTTCCTCGATCAGGAATACCTGCGAGGCGCCGGCGCCTATCGCCGACTCGCGGATCGCGCGCCGCTCGACCTGCGTCGAGCCGCAGGGCACGCAGATGATGATGCGCGGGCTGGGCGACAGCAGGCGCGAAACATGCACCTTCTTGATGAACAGCTTCAGCATTTGTTCGGTCACGGTGAAGTCGGCGATCACGCCGTCTTTCATCGGCCGAATGGCGACGATGTTTCCGGGCGTCTTGCCGAGCATCTGCTTGGCCTCCTTGCCCACTGCCTGGATGGTTTTCTTGCCGCTGGGGCCGCCTTCCTGGCGGATTGCGACCACCGAAGGCTCGTCGAGCACGATGCCCTTGCCGCGAACGTAGATCAGCGTGTTGGCGGTGCCCAGGTCGATGGCCAGATCATCGGAAAAATAACCGCGTAAGAATCCAAACATTTGCTCGTGTTCCGTTCCCGGTGGGGGCTGGTAAATGCGTTATAATACCGCACTTTAACGCACCGTTTGCGCGCAAATTCCATGTCCCTGTCTTTGCAGGAAGTTAAACGGGTTGCCTGGCTCGCCCGCATCGAAATCACTGATCGCGAGGCGGAGGCGGCACAAGGCCACCTGAACGACATTTTCACGCTCATCGAGCAGATGCAATCGGTCGACACCGAGGGCATCGAGCCAATGGCGCACGGCCAGGACGTGGTGCAGCGCCTGCGCGAGGACCAGGTCACCGAGACCGACCGGCACGCGCTCTACCAGTCGATCGCGCCGCAGGTGGAGAACGGCTTGTACCTGGTGCCGAAGGTGATCGAATAGGGAGAAGCGAGGGGAGCGGGGAGGAGCGTGAGGTCGCGGGTTTTCCGCCACCCGCCTTCGCCTCTTCCCTCCGGCTATGATCAACGCCAGCCTCAAACAACTCTCCGCCCAGCTCGCGCAAAAGAAGGTCTCCAGCGTCGAGCTGACGCAATTCCACCTGGATCGCATCGCGCGGCTCAATCCCGCGCTCAACGCGTTCGTGACCGTCGATGCGGACAGGAGCCTGGCGCAGGCGCGCGCGGCCGATGCGCAGATTGCGGCGGGCGAGGCGCAGCCGCTTACCGGCATTCCGGTTGCGCACAAGGACATTTTCTGCGCCAAGGGCTGGCTCACCACCTGCGGCTCAAAAATGCTGGCCAACTTCGTCAGTCCCTACGACGCGCACGTGGTGGAGCGGCTGAACGCGGCCGGAGCCGTGATCCTGGGCAAGACCAACATGGACGAGTTTGCCATGGGGTCCTCCAGCGAAACCTGCTTCTGGGGGCCGGTGAGAAACGCCTGGGACCCGGCGCGCGTTCCGGGCGGCTCGAGCGGCGGCTCGGCGACGGCGGTGGCGGCGCGCATGGCGCCGGCGGCGATCGGCACCGACACCGGCGGCTCCATCCGCCAGCCCGCGGCTCTCTCCGGCATTTGCGGTCTCAAGCCCACCTACGGCGTGGTATCACGCTACGGCATGATCGCTTTTGCCTCCAGCCTGGACCAGGGCGGGCCGTTGGCGAAAAGCGCGGAAGACCTCGCGCTGATGCTGACCGTCATGGCGGGTTTCGATGCGCGCGACTCCACCAGCCTGGAGCGGCCGGCGGAGGACTATGCGCGCTCGCTCGGGGCGCCCGCCGCGGGCGATCGCGCCAGGCCGCTGGCCGGGCTGCGCATCGGCGTGCCGCAGGAGTATTTCGGCGAAGGACTGAGCAGAGACGTCGGCGCCGCGGTGGAAGCGGCGCTGGCGCAATTCGAAAAACTGGGCGCGACGCGCGTCGCCATCAGCCTGCCCAATTCGGCGCTGTCGGTGCCCGCCTATTACGTGATCGCGCCGGCAGAAGCCTCAAGCAACCTGTCGCGCTTCGACGGCGTGCGTTACGGCTATCGCGCGCCCGACTACGGCGATCTCGCCGACATGTACCGGAAAAGCCGGGCGCAGGGCTTCGGCGCGGAAGTGAAGCGGCGCATTCTCATCGGCACCTACGTGCTGTCGCACGGTTATTACGACGCCTACTATCTCAAGGCGCAGAAGATCCGCCGCCTGATCGCGCAGGATTTCGTCCAGGCGTACCGGCAATGCGACCTGATCATGGGGCCGACCTCGCCCAACGTCGCCTTCGCGCTCGGCGCCAAGGCAGCGGACCCGGTCGAGATGTACCTCAATGACATCTACACCGTCGCGGCGAATCTTGCCGGCCTGCCGGCGATGTCGATACCCTGCGGCTTCGGCGAGGGCGGCATGCCGGTGGGGCTGCACCTTACCGGCGATTATTTCGCCGAAGCAAAAATGCTTCAGGCCGCGCATCAGTACCAGCTCGCCACCGACTGGCACCTAAGGATGCCGCAGGGGTGCTGAATGAGTGAAAGGGTCGACATCGCGTCCGCTCGCGGGCCTTCTGTCCGGTGGAACTGCATTCGACCGACGTGTGCTGCCCGTCGCGGCGCCGGGTGAGCGTTGGATGAGCCTGACCCGGGAACAACGCAGCCTGCTGGATCTGATGCGCTCCGACAACGCGCGCGCCGGCTTCCCGTTCGCCGCCTCGGAGGTCTGGATCAGGGAGGTCGGCAATTTCGAACGCGTATTCGACGCGACCGGCGTCGACAAGGTCGAGCACGGTTACTTCAACACGCGTTTTTCCGGCGTGACGAGGAACGATCCGCGGTTGTATGAATGGTTCATCAGCACCTTTTATTTCCTGCTCCGCGGCCGGGACCGGCTTAACATTCTCGACAAGGTGGAAGCCACGCCCGCGGACGAGGCCCCGCACGCGGTTACGCGCGATGGTGCCAGGGTCGAATTCGGCGTTCCTGTCACAATCGACGGTCACCGGGTTTCCGCCGATGTGCTGTTCTCGGTGTATGACTTTTACAATCTGTACGAGCTCGACCCTGCAGTGGCGACCGAAGCGCTCATCGTCGGCGACCTCGGTGCCGGCTGGGGCCGCCTCGGCCATCTGTTGCTGCAGATCAATCCGCGCATTCGCTACCTGGTATTCGACATACCCGAATCGCTCCTGCTGTCTTCCGATTACCTGCCGCGGCTGCTTCCCGGGGTCGGGTATTCGCGTTACACGGAGACCCGCGCCATCGGCTCCTTTACGCGCGACATGCTGATGGGCAAGGCGCTCTGGTTTCTCGCTTCGCAGGACCTGGCCAGGCTGCCGGCGAACGCGGTAGACCTGATGGTGAACGTGGCCAGCTTCCAGGAAATGAACGCCGACCAGGTGAACCGCTATCTGGAGATTTTCGACGAGCTCGCCTTTGGCGGGCATGTGTATCTGCGCAACGAATATATCGGTGGCTCCAGCCGCGTCGATGAATACCGCCTCCCCGAGGGCTGGCTGCGCAAGTTCAGCCGCGACTCGGCTTACAGTGCCCAGTTCCACGAGAGTGGATGGCGGGTAACCTGAGGGTACGAATATGCAATGGGAAACCGTCATCGGGCTTGAAACGCACGCGCAATTGTCGACGCGTTCGAAGATCTTCTCGGGCGCGGCGACCGACTTTGGCGCGGCGCCCAATGCGCAGGCTTGCGCGGTGGATATCGCGCTGCCCGGAGTATTGCCGGTGCTGAACCGCGCGGCGGTCGAAAAAGCGGTTCGCCTGGGTCTTGCCGTGGGTGCGAACATCAACCGCCGCTCGGTGTTTGCGCGCAAGAACTATTTCTATCCCGATCTGCCCAAGGGCTATCAGATCAGCCAGTACGAACTGCCGGTAGTGCAGGGCGGGTCGCTGTCGATGATGGTCAAGGACGGCCAGAAAACCGTGCGACTCACGCGCGCACACCTGGAAGAGGACGCGGGCAAATCATTGCACGAGGACTTTCACGGCATGAGCGGCATCGACCTCAACCGCGCCGGCACGCCGCTCTTGGAAATCGTGACCGAACCCGACATGAGGAGCGCCGAGGAGGCCGTGGCCTATGCGAAGGAGTTGCACGCGCTGGTGCGCTGGATCGGCATCTGCGACGGCAACATGCAGGAGGGATCGTTTCGCTGCGACGCCAATGTCTCGGTGCGGCCCAAGGGTTCGGACGTGCTCGGCACGCGCTGCGAGATCAAGAACCTCAACTCATTCCGCTTCATGGAAGAGGCCATCAATTACGAAGTGCGTCGCCAGATCGAATTGCTCGAAGACGGCGGCAAGGTGGTGCAGGAAACCCGGCTCTACGATCCCGACAAAAAGGAAACTCGTTCGATGCGCTCGAAGGAGGATGCGCAGGACTACCGCTATTTTCCCGACCCCGACCTGCTGCCCCTGGTGATAAGCGCTGAAACGATCGAACAGATTCGATCCGATCTGCCGGAATTGCCGCAGGCGAAGCGCGAACGCTATATGCGCGACTATCAGCTTTCACCCTACGATGCCGGCGTGCTGACTTCATCTCGGGAAGTGGCCGATTTCTACGAAGACCTGATCGGCGCGCTGGAAGGCGGCTATAAACTCGCCGCAAGCTGGATCGCGGGCGAGCTGTTTGGCGCGCTCAAGCGCGCCGGGCTCGAGATTCCCCAATCGCCAATCGGCAGCCGGCAGCTTGCTGGCCTGCTGCAACAGATTCAGGACAACGTCATATCCAGCAAGACCGCCAAAGACGTGTTTGACGCCATGTGGAATGGCGAAGGCGAAGCCGCGGCTATCATCGCCGCCAAAGGTCTGAAACAAATCTCCGACGCGGGCGAGCTGGAGCAAATCATCGATGGCGTGCTCGCAGCGAATTCCCAGTCTGTCGAGGAATACAAAGCGGGCAAGGAGAAAGCGTTCAACGCGCTCGTCGGCCAGGCGATGAAAGCGACCAGGGGCAAGGGCAATCCCACCCAGATCAACGAAATCCTGAAGAAAAAGCTTTCGCGCTGATTATTTCTTCGGCGCGGCCGCGGCCTTCGGTTTTGCGCCCGTGGTCAGTTCCAGGTAGCTGGAACTTGTGGCTACGGCCGCTGCTGCGCAGCTTAACTTTCGCTGCGCGAAAGTTAGCCTGCGCCGCAAGCAATCCTATTTCTTCGGCGCGGCCGCGGCCTTCGGTTTTGCGCCCGTGGTCAGTTCCAGGTAGCGCCGCTTGTCTTCGTCGTACTTGGCGTTGATGTCGGCCAGCTCCTTCTTCCGTGCCATCATCGCGTCCTGCTGCCCCTTGAGGTCGATCTCGTTGTTCCTGATGTCGTCCTCCAGTTTTTTCGGCATCGGTTTTTTGACGTAGAATTCTTTCTCGGCCGCCAGTTTCTGGGCGCGCTTTTGCGCCTCCTCGATGCGTTTCTCAATATCCTTCGTCGTCTGTTCAGACTGCTTCAGCGCGCGCTGGCGCCCGTCCTCGATGTCCTTTTCGCTCGAATAGGTGTTGAGCAGCGCCTGGTTCTTGCGTTTCTCTTCCTTCGCCCGCTCCTCCTCCTCTTTCTTGCGCTTTTCCTCGGCCTCACGCACTGCGAGCTGCTCCGGCGTCAACGCGGCTTCCCGTTTCTTCACCACCGTGCCCTGCTTGGACATTTCCTTCATTTCCTTGCCCAGGCATTCGGCGGGCGGTGTCTGCGTGTAGTAGGTTCTTCCCTTGTCGTCTTTGCACTTGAACATGCCTTGTTGCGCCGACGCGGGCGCGGCCGCGAGCACGACGAGGGTTGCCAGAATCAGGATTTGCAGCTTAAGCATGTGCGTTTGCTCCGTAGAGTTGACGGTAATGTTCGATCGCGATCAGCTGGTGCGCGTGATCGGGTTTGGCGCCGAGAAATTGCAGCAGATCGTCGAGGTCGGCGATGGCGATGACCGGCAAGCCGAAATTTTCACGCACTTCCTGCACCGCCGAACGTTCGCCCGCGCCCCGCTCCAGGCGGTCGAGCGCGATGGCGACGCCGCAGGGCACGGCGCCTGCCGCGCGGATCAGCTCGATCGATTCGCGCACCGAGGTGCCCGCCGAGATCACGTCATCCACGATCAGCACCCGTCCGGCGAGCGGCGCGCCGACGATGCGTCCGCCCTCGCCGTGGTCCTTGGTTTCCTTGCGGTTGAAACTGAAAGGGACGTTGCGCCCGGCCTGCGCCAGCGCGATGGCGATGCTGGCGGCGAGCGGAACGCCTTTGTACGCGGGTCCGAACAGCATGTCGAAGGCTTGGCCGCTGGCGAGGATGGCTTTGGCGTAAAATTGGCCCAGACGCCCGAGCATTGCGCCGTCGTTGAACAGGCCGGCGTCGAAGAAATATGGCGACAGGCGCCCGGCCTTGGTTTTGAATTGGCCGAAGCGCAGCACGTCGCAATCGATGCAGAAGGCGATGAACTCTTTGCGAAAATCCGACATTTGCCGATCCTGGTGCGCGCGGCTCGGTGCCTGAGACCCAGTCATGTTACGCATTATCACGCTCAATCTCAACGGCATACGCTCGGCGGTGAGCAAAGGCCTGCTCGAATGGCTCGCCCGGCAGAAGGCGGATGTGGTGTGCCTGCAGGAGGTGAAAGCGCAACTAGCGGACCTTGCGCCCGCCACGCTCGATCCCCGTCCCTATTCCGGCCATTTCAGCTGTGCCGAGAAAAAAGGCTACAGCGGCGTCGGCCTGTATTGCCGCAAGCCGCCGGACCAGATCATAAGCGGCTTCGGTTCCAGGGAGTTCGATGCCGAAGGCCGCTATGTGCGCGCCGATTACGGCAAGCTGAGCGTGATTTCGGTTTATCTGCCCTCGGGCTCGAGTTCGGACGAGCGCCAACAGGCCAAATTCCGCTTTATGCGCGTGTTCATGCCGCACCTGGCCAAGCTCAAGGCGAGCGGGCGCGAAATCCTGATCTGCGGCGACTGGAATATCGCGCACAAGGAAATCGACCTGAAGAACTGGCGCGGCAACCGGAAGAATTCCGGTTTTCTGCCCGAGGAGCGCGCCTGGCTTTCCAAGGTGTTCGACCAGCAGGGCTGGGTCGATGTCTACCGCCGCCTGTATCCGGACACCACAGGCGAGGCCTATACCTGGTGGTCAAACCGCGGCCAGGCCTGGGCGAAGAACGTTGGCTGGCGCATCGATTATCACATCGCCACGCCGGGGATCGCTGCCAGGGCGAAAAAAGCGGCGATCTACAAGGCACAGCGCTTCAGCGACCACGCGCCGCTGACCGTCGATTACGATCTTTGACGCGGCTACGCCGTGCTGCTGCCAGGGGGCAGGTTCTTGCGCAGGTTGTTCTGGCGGCGGCGGTCTAGCCACCACGCGAGCGCAGGCAGAACGATGAAGGAACCGGGCATCACCATCACCGCAAGATAGGGGCTGACCATCGACAGCCGGCGCAGGTGGGTGACGACCTGGCGCCTTTCCTCCGCGGTCCATTTCTGCTTGTTGCGCGGCTTCATCAACAGGGGCATCAGACCGGTGATCTGCACGACTTCACCGAGAACGTATTTTCGTTCCCGGTCCATCATTTCCATCACGGTCCGGACGATGACTGGTTTCTGCATCCGCTATCTCGCGGTTTTCTGCGTCAGCCAGCGATAGCCCTGCCAGATTCCCAAGGCGCGCCGCGCCCATTTGAGCGCGCGGCGCGGGCGCAGCAGCGCGAACACCAGTACGGCCCCTGCAACGAGCGGCGGGCGCGCGATGACAAAGCGCACGGCCGCGATGCAGCGGTCGATGAAGCCGAGCGGTTGCGCCAATGGCTGCAGCGCCCGCGCCACGTCCGCGCGTTCGCGCGCAGCGCGCTCGACCAGGCGCGCGCGCTTGGTCTCGATTGCAGCGAGGCGCGCGTTCACGCCCGCGGTTCCCGCAGCATGTCCCGGTCTTTCGCCAGTTCGCCGCGCGTGGCCGCGAAAGGCTTGGGCCGCGACTTCGCCCTGTCGCGCAGGATCCAGCCCAACAGCGCACCAACGCCAAGGAATCCGGCGGCGAGAACGCCGACCGCGGCGAGCCTGTGCGTGTCCCAGTAAAGGAGCACGACCAGGGCGACGCAAAGCACGATGCCCATGGCAAGGCAGAACGCCGCGGCAAGCGCATAGAGCACCAGCTGCTCCAGCCGCGCGCGCTCCTCTTCGAGGTCGGTGGCGAGGATTTCCAGGCGCGTCTGCGCCGCGCCGAGCAGGGTTTGCGCCAGATGCTTTATCGAATGCAGAAGGCCGCCGCGCGCGGCGGCGCCTTCCTTTTCCACCATTGTCAGCGGCGGCTGATCAACATGCCGATGACCAGGCCAACGGCGGCCGCGATGCCCACCGCGCCCCAGGGATGATCATGCACGTAATCGTCGGTCGCGCGCGCCGCGGCCTTGGTCTTGTCGATCACGACTTCCTCGGCCCGGGCGAGCTTGTCTTTGGCGACGCGCAGGCTTTCCTGGATGCGCTCGCGCGCGACCACCGCTTTTTCGCCCATCTGCCCGGCGGTGGCGCGCAGCAATTCCTCCGCGTCGGCGACCACGACCCTGAGGTCGGATGCGAGTTTTTCCCGGGATACATCAGTGCCGTTGCTCATGATTATTTGCCTCTCTCACAAAGAAATTCCGCTCCGGCAGAAGCGCCGGTGGAAGACTCGGAAGGCTACCGGCTTTCTCTCATTAAATCAACCTTTACCGAGGGCAACGCAGGTAGAATCGGCCCATGCCGTCGCCCTATCTGGAGATCCTGCGCAGCCCGCGCATCGCCGCCGTCCTGCTCCTCGGGTTTTCCTCCGGTCTGCCGCTGGCGTTGACCGGGGGCACGCTGCAGGCCTGGCTCACCGTCACGGGCGTGGACATCATGACCATCGCCTGGTTCTCGTGGATCGGCATCCCCTATCTGCTCAAATTCCTCTGGTCCCCGTTGATGGACCGCTATGCGCCGCCGTTCCTCGGCCGCCGGCGCGGCTGGATGCTGTTGACGCAACTGGCGCTGATACTGGGTATCGCCGGCATGGCCTTCTCGTCGCCGAACGCGGACCTCTGGCTGCTCGGCTGCCTGGCGCTATGGGTGGCCTTCATGTCGGCTTCGCAGGACATCGTCATCGACGCTTATCGCGCCGATCTGCTGCCTGCTGCGGAGCGCGGTATGGGCGCGGCGGTGGGCGTGCTCGGCTACCGCATCGCGATGCTGGCTTCGGGCGGGCTCGCGCTGATACTTGCCGACCAGACTGGCTGGCGCCAGACATTTTTCGTCATGGCGGCGCTGATGGGTATCGGCATCGCGACCAGCCTTGCCGCACCCGAACCGGCGGTGCGCGGAACGCCGCCGCGCAGCCTGCGCGAGGCCGTGATCGAGCCGTTGAAGGATCTGCTGTCGCGGCCCGGCGCGCCGCAACTGCTCGCCCTGATCGCCTTGTACAAATTCGGCGACGCGCTCGCCGGCACGCTGACTACGGCATTTCTCATCCGCGGCGTCGGCTTTACGCTCACCGACGTCGGCACCATCAACAAAGGCCTGGGACTGGTTTCGCTGCTGGCGGGCGGCCTCGTCGGCGGCCTGCTGCTCGTGCGCATGAGCCTCACCCGCGCGCTGCTGCTGTTCGGCGCGCTGCAGGCGATCTCCAACCTGTCGTTTGCGCTGCTCGCCTGGGCCGGCAAGAGCTACCCGCTCCTCGTGTTCGCGGTCAGCTTCGAAAACCTGGCAAGCGGCATGGGCACCGCGGCCTTCGTCGCGTTTGCCATGGCGCTGTGCAACCACAGCTTCAGCGCCACCCAATACGCCCTGCTGTCGGCCCTCGCCTCGCTCGGACGCATCCTGTTCGGCCCGGCCACCGGCGGCCTGGTCGAGGCCATCGGCTGGGCGAATTTCTTCGTGCTTACTTTCGTTGCGGCGCTGCCGGGACTGTGGCTGGTGTGGCAGATGCGCGCGCAGATCGACGCGGTGGACGGATCAAGAAACGGCGGGCGCTAGCGTTCGGGCTGGCGCGGCCGGTGTCCCGTCCGCGCGGATCGCCGATTGCGTACGGACGATGAAACTGTCCGCACGCAATCGGCGATCTTGAATAAAGGCCAACCCCAAACCACGTGCTTCTATTCATAACCCTGTTTTTGGTGCGGATGGCGTTTTCATCCGCACCAAAAACAGGGTTGGCGCGCAATAGCGCGCAACGTCAGCAGATCAGGCCAGCAAAGGCGACGTCGTCTACTGCGCCGATAACGCCGCTAGGACTTCTCGAACCGGTATACCGCCACGCTGCCGCGCAGGTTGGGGGCGACGCGAACCGGGCGGCCCTGCTCCTGCATGACGACGCGCTCGAGAATGCGCACGCCGTGGCTGGCGCAGAAATCCTCGAAATCGGCCAGTGTGCACAGGTGCACGTTGGGCGTGTTGTACCACAGGTAGGGCAGCACCTCCGACACCGGCATGCGGCCGCGCAGGATCTGCAGGCGCTGCGGCCAATAGCCGAAATTGGGGAATGAAACGATGCCCTGGCGTCCGACGCGCAGCATCTCCAGGATGATTTCTTCGGTGTGATGCATGGCCTGCAGCGTCTGCGAAAGGATGACGTAATCGAACGACCCGGCGTCGAAGCCCGCCAGGCCGGCTTCCAGGTCGCTCTGGATCACGTTGACGTTGTTCTTTACGCAGGCGAGCACATTGGCGTCGCTGATTTCGATGCCATAGCCGCGCACCTCGCGGCTCTGCTTCAGATATTTCAGCAGCAGGCCTTCTCCGCAGCCCAGGTCGAGCACGCTCGCGCCCGGCGGCACCCACGCCGCGATGGCGTCGAGGTCGGCGCGGCCGTCGAGCACTGGGACTGGAAGCGAAGCGTTCACCCTTTCTCTCCCAGCTCACGCGCGACGTTGTCGAAGTACGCCCGCACCAGCGCATGGTAGCGCGCATCGTCGAGCAGGAAGGCGTCGTGCCCGTGCGGCGCGTCGATCTCGGCGTAGCAGACGTCGGCGCGGTTATCGAGAAGCGCTTTCACGATCTCACGCGAGCGCGCCGGAGCGAAGCGCCAGTCCGAAGTAAACGACGCCACGAGAAAGCGCGCTTTCGCCGGCGCGAGCGCCTGCGCGAGGTCGTCGTCGCAGGCCGCGGCTGGGTCGAAATAGTCGAGCGCCCGGGTGATGAGCAGGTAAGTATTGGCGTCGAAGTATTCGGAGAACTTGTCGCCCTGATGGCGCAGATAGGATTCGACCTCGAAGTCCACGTCGAAGTGGAAATTGATCTCGCCCGAGCGCAGGCTGCGGCCGAATTTTTCCATCATCGCGTCGTCCGACAGATAGGTGATGTGGCCGATCATGCGCGCGAGGCGCAGCCCGGCGCGCGGCACCACGTTGTAGGCGTAGAAGTTGCCGCCGTGGAAATCCGGATCGGTGGTGATCGCCTGGCGCGCCACCTCGTTGAAGGCGATATTCTGCGCCGACAGCTTGGGCGCCGCGGCGACGACAACGGCGTTCGCGATCCGTGCCGGATAGGCGATCGCCCATTGCAGCGCCTGCATCGCGCCGAGGCTGCCGCCCATCACCGCGGCGAGGCGCTCGATGCCGAGCCTGTCGGCGAGCCGGGCCTGAGCATCGACCCAGTCCTCGACGGTGACCACGGGAAAGCTCGAGCCGTAAGGCTTGCCGGTCTTGGGGTCGGTCGAGGCCGGGCCGGTGGAGCCGAAGCATCCGCCGAGGTTGTTCACCCCGATGACGAAGAACCTGTCGGTGTCCAAAGGCTTGCCCGGGCCGATCATGTTGTCCCACCAGCCGACCTTGTCCGGCTCCGCCGCGTAATAGCCGGCGACGTGGTGCGAAGCGTTGAGCGCGTGGCATACCAGCACCGCGTTCGACCTGTCGGCGTTCAGCGTGCCGTAGGTTTCGTACATGAGATCGTAGGCGTCCAGCGCCGCGCCGCTCCTGCATGCGAGCGGTGTGTCGAAGTGCATGGTCTGCGGCCGTACCGCGCCTACTGAATTGCTCATTTTCCTTTGCCAAAATGCAAAAACCCGTTCAGCTTGCTCGCTAAACGGGTTTCCCGCGCTTTAGCCGTATTTGTTTTTCACTCGGTCGGATACATGACCGGCGGCGCCCGCAAGCTGACCATCAAATCGGCGCTGGTGGTGAAAGATACCCGCGAAGGCGGGTGACTGTCAATCGCCGGCCGCGGCGCGAGCCGCGCGGGCTGTGTTTCAGGCGTTGAGTTTGTCGAGCAACTGCAGCGCTTTTTCCGGATCCTCGACGCGCAGGATCCGGTTGGCGAGTTGCCCGAGCTTGGCGAGGTCACTTTTCAGCACCTGCTGCTTGATCGTCAGCAGGTTTGCCGGATGCATGGAAAACTGGCGCAGTCCGAAGCCGAGCAACAGCCGCGTCAGCGCCACGTCGCCTGCCATCTCCCCGCACACTGCGACCGGGATGCGCATGCGATTGCCGGTCCTGATGGTGTGGGCGATCAGGTGCAGCACCGCCGGGTGCAGCGGGTTGTACAGGTGCGACACGCTGTCGTCGGTGCGGTCTATGGCGAGCGTGTACTGGATCAGGTCGTTGGTGCCGATCGAAAGAAAATCGAGTTTGCGCACGAACACGCCGAGGGAGAGCGCCGCCGCCGGCACCTCGATCATGCCGCCGATTTCCATCTCGCGGTCATAGGGCAAACCGTCGGCGTCGAGCAGCGCCCTCGCCCTGTCGATCAGCGCCAGTGCCTGCACGATCTCGTGCGCGTGCGCGAGCATCGGAAGCAGCAGGCGGATCTTGCCGTAGTTCGACGCGCGCAGGATGGCGCGCAGCTGCGTCAGGAACATCCGCGGCTCCGCCAGGCACAGGCGGATGGCGCGCAAGCCCATCGCCGGGTTGGGTCCGCTTCTCGCGCTGCTGTTCACGGTCTTGTCCGCGCCCAGGTCGAGCGTGCGGATGGTCACCGGCATGCCGCGCATCGCCTGCGCCACCTGCCGGTAGGCCTCGAACTGCTCGTCCTCGCCGGGCAGATCGTCGCGATTGAGGAACAGGAACTCGCTGCGAAACAGGCCCACGCCGGTGGCGCCGGACTCGCGCACCTGCTCGATGTCCTGCGGCAGCTCGATGTTGGCGTGCAGGTCCACCGCGGTGCCGTCCCGTGTCGTGGCGGGCGTGGCGCGGATGCGCTTCAGCTTCTGCCGTCCCAGCTCGAGCTCGCGCTGGCGCTGCCGGTACTCCTCCAGCACCACCTCGTCCGGCGCTACGATCAGCACGCCGTGCACGCCGTCGACGATCACCAGCTCGCCTTCGCGCACCATCTGCCGCGCCGTGCGCGCGCCGACGATGGCCGGAATGTTGAGGCTGCGCGCGACGATCGCGGTGTGGGAGGTGACCCCGCCCAGGTCGGTGACGAAGCCGGCGTACTGGTGCTGCTTGAACAGGATCATGTCCGCCGGCGACAGGTCGTGCGCCACCACGATCAGGCGTTCCTCGTGGGCGGGCGCGCTGCTCGCGCGGCTCGGCTGGTGCAGCATTGCCTTGAGCACGCGCTCCACCACCTGCACCACGTCCGCTTGCCTTTCGCGCAGGTAGGGGTCCTCGATTTTTTCGAATTGCGCCACCAGGTAGTCCATCTGCTGCACCAGCGCCCATTCGGCGTTGCAGTGCAGGTTGCGGATCAGCTCGCGCGGCTCTTGCGACAGGGTCGAATCGTCGAGGATCATCAAGTGCAGGTTGAGAAATGCGCCGAGCTCGGCCGGCGCGCTGGCGGGGACGCTGCGGCGCAGCGCCTGCAGCTCGGCGCGCACCTTGTCCACCGCCGTCGAGAAACGCATCACCTCCAGCTCGAGGTGTTCCAGCTTGATTTCGTAATGCGCCACCTCCAGCCGGGCGCTGGAGATCAGGTGTACCTGGCCGATGGCGATGCCCCCGCCTACGCCGGAGCCGTGGAGGGTGAAACTCACTCGTTCTCCCCGAATTTTTCGGTGATCAGTTTCTGCAGGGCTTGCAATGCCGTCTGCGCGTCACAGCCCTCGGTTTCTATGCCGATCTTCGCGCCCTTGCCGGCGGCGAGCATCATCACGCCCATAATGCTCTTGGCGTTGACGCGGCGGCCATTGCGCGTGAGCCAGATTTCGCTGTGAAATCCGCTGGCGAGCTGCGTCAGCTTGGCCGACGCGCGCGCGTGCAGCCCGAGCTTGTTGACGATTTCAACCTCGGTTTGCAGCATTGCAGGCATCGGTGTTCATGTGTACCACGCCTGCCTGCCCGCCGCTGATGGCTTTGGCGGTAACGGCGGCGAGCGGCTCTTCGCGATAGGTCAGCGCGCGGATCAGCATCGGCAGGTTGACCCCCGAAACGCCTTCGACCCTGCCCGGCACGAGCAGGCGCGTGGCGATATTGGAGGGCGTGGCGCCGAGGATGTCGGTGAACACCAGCACGCCCGCGCCATCATCGAGTTGCTTCACCAGCTCCTCGGCCTGCGGCAGGATGGCCTCGGGATCGTCGTGCACGGTGACGCCGAGCTGGCGTACCTGCGCCGGGCGCTTGGACAGCACATGGCTCGCGCAATGGATCAGGGCTTCGCCGAATGCCCCGTGGGAAACAATCAGGATTCCGATCATGGTATCTACTCTGACAGTGGCTATCTGGAAACTGGCATCGCCAAAGTGCGGCCAGCTCTCGTTTCAAACCGCGCAGGCTTTCTCCAGCGCGTCGATGAACAAACCCGCAACGTTGCAGCCGGTCTGCTCGCGGATTTCCTGGAAGCAGGTCGGGCTGGTGACGTTGACTTCGGTGAGGTAGTCGCCAATCACGTCCAGGCCCACCAGCAGCAGGCCGCGCCGCGCGAGCTCCGGCCCGAGCGCCCCGGCAATCTCCAGGTCGCGCGCCGACAGCGGCCGCGCCACCCCCGTGCCGCCGGCCGCGAGATTGCCGCGCGTCTCGCCCGGTTTGGGAATGCGCGCGAGGCTGTAGGGCACGGGTTCGCCCGCGATCAGGAGGATGCGCTTGTCGCCGTCGCGGATTTCCGGGATGTAGCGCTGCGCCATGATCGAGCGCGTGCCATGCCAGGTGAGCGTCTCGACGATGACATTGCGGTTGGGGTCGGTGTCGGTGACGCGAAACACCTGCGCCCCGCCCATGCCGTCCAGCGGCTTTACCACCACGTCGGCGTGCTCGTCGATGAAACGGTGAATCTGTTTCTCCAGCCGCGTCACCAGGGTCGGCGCGGTGAAGCCGGCAAACTCCGCGATGGCGAGTTTCTCGCTGTGATCGCGCAGCGCCCGCGGATCGTTGAACACGCGCGCGCCCTCGCGCCCGGCGAGTTCGAGCAGCCAGGTTGCAGTCACGTACTCCATGTCGAAGGGCGGGTCCTTGCGCATCAGCACGGCGTCGAAATCGGAGAGCGGGTCTTCGTGCGGCAGATCGATGCGGTTCCAGCGCTCCTTGTCGCCGGTCAGCTCGAGGCGGCAGGACTCGCCGATGACGCGGCCGTGTTTCCACATCACGCCGTCCTGCATCAGCATGTGCAACTCATGGCCGCGGCCCGCCGCCTCGACCATCATCGCGTAGGTCGTGTCCTTGTACGTCTTGATGCCGTCGAGCGGATCGAGGATTATCGCGAGCTTCATGATGCCCGCCGCGCCGGCCCTTACTTCGCCGTGCCCATGAGGTAATCGACCGCGGCCTTGACATCGGCGTCGGCGAGGGTGGCGTTGCCACCCTTGGCGGGCATTGCGCCCTTGCCTTTGAGCGCGCTCGCATAGAGCGCATTCGCGCCCGCTTTCATGCGCTGCGCCCAGGCCGCCTTGTCGCCCGGCTTGGGCGCGCCGGCGACGCCGGCGCCGTGACAGGCGGCGCAGGCGGCCGCGTAGATTTTCTTGCCGTCCGCTTTGCCCGCAGCGGTTCCCGCTGCGGCCCCGGCATCGGCAAATGCGACATCGCCCACCGGTTTCAGGCGCTTGGCCACTGCGTCGGGAGTCATGGCCGCGCTGTCCTTGTCCACGCTGCGCATGTTGGTTATGAATTGCGTCACCAGCACGATGACGACGATCGGCACCAGAGCGGTGAGCGCAAGCAAGGTGATCACCTGCTTCGGCGTATCGAATCGGATTTCGTCCCCGGTATCGTGCTCGTTCTGGCTCATGGGCGTCCTAAGAGGTCATTGCAAGATGAGAGGATACATCCACTCCTGATCCCCTGATTCAGGGGTCGTTTCGGCAAATCTGAAACGATCTCTAAGTCTTTGCAAACAAGCACATTATAGTAGCAAATCCCCTCCCCTTGAAAGAACTGCCGTATGGAGGGATGCCGCAAAAGCCGGTATACTTTGGCCTCACGCGCCCGTAGCTCAGTTGGATAGAGTGTTGGTTTCCGAAACCAAAGGTCACAGGTTCGACTCCTGTCGGGCGCGCCAATATGGCGGATCTTCCCCGCCGGGCCGCCGTTGGCAGTGTAAGGAGCAACATATGAGCGCCATAAGCCGTTTCCCCGTACCCAGGCTCGAAGACCTGCCGCAGGACATCCGCGAACGCATTGTCGCGGTCCAGGACAAGGCCGGCTTCGTGCCCAATGTGTTTCTCACCCTCGCCCACCGGCCGGACGAGTTTCGCGCCTTCTTCGCCTACCACGACGCGCTGATGGAGAAGGACAGCGGCCTGACCAAGGCCGAACGCGAAATGATCGTGGTTACGACCTCAGGCGCCAACCAGTGTCAGTACTGCGTGGTGGCGCACGGCGCGATCCTGCGCATCCGCGCCAAGAACCCGCTCATCGCCGACCAGGTGGCGGTCAACTACCGCAAGGCCGACATCACGCCGAAGCAGCGCGCCATGCTCGACTTCGCCATGAAAATCGCGCTGCAACCGTGGACCGCAGGCGAATCTGACTTCGAGGTCCTGCGCGGCCACGGCTTTTCCGACGAGGACATCTGGGACATCGGCGCCGTCGCCGGGTTCTTCGCGCTGTCGAACCGCATGGCCAACCTGATCAGCATGCGTCCCAACGACGAGTTCTATAGCATGGGCCGCGAGCGGCGCTAAGTGCACCGGCGATGCGGCCGCCTTGGGCGCTGCGCCGCGGCTTGCAGGATCGGCGACGGGCACGGTCCGGTCCTACAGGAGCACGATGTCGAACTGCTCCTGGGTGTAACTCGACTCGGCCTGCATCGACACCGGCTTGCCGATGAAGTCCTCGAGCATGGCGAGCGACTGCGATTCGTCTTCCAGGAAAAGCTCGATCACGACTTGCGCGGCGAGGATGCGAAACTCACGCGCGTTGAACTGGCGCGACTCGCGCAGGATCTCGCGCAGGATCTCGTAACACACCGTGCGCGCGGCTTTGACCTGGCCGCGGCCGCCGCAGGTGGGGCAGGACTCGCACAGCACATGGGCGAGCGATTCGCGCGTGCGCTTGCGCGTCATCTCCACCAGGCCGAGCTGGGTAAAGCCGCTCACGGTCATGCGCGTGGGGTCGCGCGCGAGCGCCTTGTTGAATTCGGCCAGCGCCGCGGCGCGGTGCTCTTCGCTTTCCATGTCGATGAAGTCGACGATGATGATGCCGCCTAGATTCCTCAGGCGCAGCTGGCGCGCGATCACCTGCGCCGCTTCCAGGTTGGTCTTGAAAATGGTGTCGTCGAAATTGCGCACGCCGACGAAGCCGCCGGTGTTGACGTCGATGGTGGTCATCGCCTCGGTCTGGTCTATGATCAGGTAGCCGCCTGATTTCAGGTCGACCCGGCGCGCCAGCGCCTTCTCGATCTCCTCCTCGACGTTGTACAGGTCGAACAAGGGCCGCTCGCCGGTGTAGTGGTTCAGCCGCGCGAACACGTTCTGCATGTAGTCGCGCGCGAACGACTGCAGTTTGAGAAAATTTTCGCGCGAATCGATGAGAATGCTGTCGGTGTTCTCGTTGACGAAATCGCGCAGCACGCGCTGCGCCAGCGACAGGTCCTGGTGCAGCAGCGAGGGGGCGGGCGCGGTCAGGCTCTTCGCGCGCAGGTCCTGCCACAGCTTCCTCAGGTACTGCAGATCGTTCAACAGCTCGGCGTCGGTGGCGGTCTCGGCCATGGTGCGGATGATGAATCCGCCTTTTTCGTCGGCAGGCAGCATCTGCTGCAGCTTGTCGCGCAGCAGCGCTCGCCCGCTTTCGTCCTCGATGCGCTGCGAGATGCCGATATGCGGGTCCTGCGGCAGGTACACCAGCATGCGGCCGGCGATGCTGACCTGGGTGGAAAGGCGCGCGCCCTTGGTGCCGATCGGGTCCTTTACCACCTGTACCAGCAGCGGCTGGCCTTCGGCGAGGATTTTCTCGATCGGCTTTTGCGCCGCCTTGCCCGGCTCGCCGTTGCCATGGCCGTTCGGGCGCTCCTCCCAGATGTCGGCGACGTGCAGGAAGGCGGCGCGCTCCAGGCCGATCTCGACGAACGCCGACTGCATCCCGGGGAGCACGCGCGCAACCTTGCCCATGTAGATATTGCCCACCCGCCCGCGGCTCGCGGCACGCTCGATGTGCAGTTCCTGCGCCACGCCGCTGTGCATCACGGCGACCCGGGTTTCCTGCGGCGTTACGTTGATCAGAATATCTTCGCTCATGCGTGCATTCTACCGGATGGCGCCGGAGATGCGTCCGCTGCGGGCCCGGCTCAGGCGGCAGGCGTGATGCCGAAGCGCTTGAGCAGCTGCGCCGTCTCGTACAGGGGCAGCCCCATCACGCCCGAATAGCTGCCACGGATCTCGACGATGAACGCGCCGGCATGACCCTGGATGCCGTAACCGCCGGCCTTGTCCATGGGCTCGCCGCTGGCCACGTAGCGCTCGATCTCGGCGAGCTCGAGCGCGCGAAAGCGCACCGCAGTCGCCGAGAGTTCGGTCTCCATGCGCTTGCCGAATTTGAACGCGATTGCCGTAAGCACCTCGTGTTCGCGCCCCGACAGGCGCGCCAGGAAACCGGCGGCCTCGGCCGCATCCGCCGGCGTGCCGAGAATTTCGTCGCCGATACACACGGTGGTGTCCGCCGCCAGCACGCCGCGCAACGGCAGCTTGCGCTGCACCACGCGCGCCCAGCCGCTCTCCACCTTGTCGCGGCACACGCGTACGACGTAATCGCGCGGCTTTTCCCCGGGAAACGGCTCCTCGTTCACGTCGGGGCCGCGCTCCGCCTTGATGCGCTGCGTCAGCACTTCGTGTTCGACGCCGAGCTGGTCCAGCAGCTGGCGCCGGCGCGGGCTGCGCGAGGCAAGATAGAAGGACGATTTTCCGGTCAGCATGTTTGCATTGTTTCTACGTGAGGGGATACCCCCTGACGCTCCCCTGTGTCAGACGCCATTTCGGTGATGTTGAAATGACCTGTCGGCGTTATTCGCGATGGTACGGGTGGCCGCCGAGGATGCTCAGCGCGCGATACAGTTGCTCCGCCAACAGCACGCGGGCGAGCCCGTGAGGCAAAGTCATGCCCGATAGGCGCAGCTGCATGAGGGCGGTCTTTTTCAAGGCGGGGTCCAGGCCGTCGGCGCCACCGATCAGAAACACCAGCGGGCCGCGTTCCTGCATCCAGGCCTCGAGTTGCACCGCGAGGCCGCAACTGCTCAGGTCCTTGCCGCGTTCATCCAGCGCGATCACGCGGCCGCCCTTGGGCAGCGCGGCGCGGATGCGCCCGGCTTCTGCGGCGAGCATTTGCGCCACGGTTCTTCCGGCAGTGCGCGCTTCGGGCTTGATCTCGATCAGTTCGAGCGACGTGCCCGGCGGCATGCGCTTCGCGTATTCGCGATAGCCCTCGACCACCCAGGACGGCATGCGCGCGCCGACCGCGACTACCACAAGTTTCATTGGGGTCTTGCGCGCGTTCTCACCCGGCGGCCGGCCGTGATTTCGCCGGATTCTTGCGCGCGCGCGGCTGCTTCGGCTCGGGCTGGCTCCACAGTTCTTCCAGGCTGTAGTACTGGCGGATGGTGGGCTGCATCACGTGAACGATGATGGCGCCGAGGTCGACCAGGACCCACTCTCCGTTTTGCTCCCCCTCCACCGAAAGCACCGGGACGCCGAGCGCCTTCAGCTTCTCCTTCACATTGTTGGCGAGCGCCTTGACCTGGCGCGTGGAGTCGGCGCTGGCGATGATCATGCGCTCGAACAAGGGCGAGAGATGTGCGACCTTGAGCACGACGATGTCGCGGCCCTTGACGTCTTCGAGTGCGGCGACCGCCGCCTTTTCCATTTTGCGGATATCCATTAGGGTTTGCGTTTCTCCTTGGAGTAAAGGTGCTGCGACTGAATATAAGCGAGAACCGGCGCGGCGAGCAAATGACGCGCGTCCCGCCCGGCGGCAAGGTCCGCGCGGACATCCGTCGACGACACGGCTTTCGGCGGCATGTCGAAGCTCGCGACCCGGCCAGCCGCGCTCGCGCTGAGCTGTTCGCCCCGCGCCGCGCGCCGCGCGATTTCGGCCGAAAGCTCGGGCACCGGGCCACCGTCGCTCGCGAGATGGCCGGGGCGGCTGGCGTGGGCGATATGCGCGAGGTCGAACAGCTCGTGCCAGCGCAGCCAGGTCGGCAGGCTGAGGAAAGAATCGCTGCCCAGCAGCAGCACCAGCGCTTGCGCGTTCCCCAGCTGCGCGCGCAGCCGCGCTAGCGTGTGCACGGTGTACGTCGGTGCGCCCGACTCGAGCTCGCTCGCGTCGATGCGATAGCGCGGATTGTCCGCGGTGACGAGCCTGAGCATCGCCAGCCGGTCGCGGGCGTCCGCCACGGGCGGGGCGCGATGACCGGGGCTGCCCGAGGGTAGCCACAGGACTTCGCTCAAGGGAAGTCCGGCGAGCGCCGCTTCGGCGAGCGCGACATGGCCCAGATGAACCGGATCGAAGGTGCCGCCGAGGATGCCGATGGCGTTCAATGTTTGCGCGCGGCGCCAATGGGCAGATTGGCGATGCGCCGCATCTCCGGCTCGTCGAACACCGCCGGGTCTTCGAGATAATCGAGCAGCATGTCGGTGGCATCCAGCCCCCAGAACAGCTCCTCGCCGGTGTCGAAGGTGGGCACGCCGTACACGCCGCGATCGATCGCCTGGCGCCCGTTGGCGGCAAGCGCGTCTTTCACGCCTTGCCCGGCGATCATCGCATCGGCAGCGGCAACGTCGAGGCCGAGCCGCCCGGCGAGTGCCGGCCATTCGTCCGTCGCCGAGCGGCCTTCCTTCCAGATGAATTCGAATATGGTTTTGACCGGCTCATAGCGGCAATCGAGCGCAAGCGCCAGGCGCAGCGCGTGGATCGAATTGAACGGGTGCGCCGGCGGATAGTTCATGGTGATGCCGTGCTGGCCCGCCTGCCAGTAGGTGTAGCGATAGGTCTGCACGCGTTTCGCCGGTATCTCCGCCGGGCCCTTGCCGCCCCAGTGGTTGAGCAAGCCCGCGAACAGCACCGGGCGCAACGCGGCCGTCTGCATCAGCTCGGGGTAAGCCTCGAACTGCAGGTACGAGTAAGGCGAAATGAAATCGAAATACCAGACGAGCTGCATCAATGTCTCGTAACAATACGAGGGGATATATCCCCTCGTGCTCCCCTAAGTCAGACGCCTAACGGTAATTCTGTCAGGCGCTCTTATGTTCTGATCTGCCCGTCGCCGAGCACCACGTATTTTTGCGAGGTGAGGCCTTCCAGCCCGACCGGCCCGCGCGCGTGCAGCTTGTCGGTGGAAATGCCCACTTCCGCGCCCAGGCCGTACTCGAAGCCGTCGGCGAAGCGCGTCGAGGCGTTCACCATCACCGAGCTCGAATCGACCTCGCGCAGGAACCGTTGCGCCTTTTTTTGATCCTCGGTGACGATGGCGTCGGTGTGCGCCGAGCCGTACCTGGCGATGTGCTCCATCGCTTCGTCGATGCCTTTCACCACGCGCACCGCCAGGATCGGCGCGAGATATTCCGTGTACCAGTCGTCCTCGCTCGCGGGCTTGATCGCGGGCACGAGCTTTCGCGACTGCTCGTCGCCGCGCAGCTCCACGCCCTTGTCGAAATAGATCCGCGCGAGCGGCGGCAGCACCTTCGCCGCCACGCTTTCCGCGACCAGCAAAGTTTCCATGGTGTTGCAGGTGCCATAGCGCTGGGTCTTGGCGTTGTCGGCGATGCGTATCGCCCGGTCCAGGTCCGCCGCATCGTCGATATACACGTGGCAGACGCCATCGAGGTGCTTGATCATCGGGATGCGCGACTCCATCATGACGCGCTCGATCAAACCCTTGCCGCCGCGCGGCACGATGATGTCGACGTACTGGTTCATCGTCAGCAGTTCGCCCACCGCGGCGCGGTCGGTGGTCGCGATCACCTGGATCGCCGTGCGCGGCAGCCCGGCGGCATCCAGGCCTTCGTGCATGCACGCGGCGATCGCGCGGTTGCAGCGCAGCGCCTCGCTGCCGCCGCGCAGGATGGCGGCGTTGCCCGACTTCAGGCACAGCCCGGCTGCATCGGCGGTGACATTGGGGCGCGACTCGAAAATAATGCCGATCACGCCGAGCGGCACGCGCATGCGGCCGACGCGGATGCCGCTCGGGCGTTCGCGCAGGTCGGTGATGGCGCCGACCGGATCGGGCAGGCGCGCGATCTGCTCTAGGCCCTCGGCCATGGCTTCGACGCCGGCGGGCGTGAGCGCGAGACGGTCGAGCAGCGCCGGCTCAAGTCCGCCGGCGCGCGCCTCGGCCACGTCCTCGGCGTTGGCAGCGAGCAGCCGCGCCGCGTCGCGCCGGATCGCGGCGGCGGCGGCGACGAGCGCGCTGTCCTTGGCGACGGTGTCGGCGCGCGCGAGCACGCGCGAGGCCGCACGCGCCTGTTCGCCCACCCGGCGCATGTAGAGTTTGACGTCCCTGATTTCGGCAATCGCATTCATCGGTGCGATTTTACCTCTCCAGGGCGTCCAAGTCTTGGCCGGGAGGTGTTCCCTTGGCACGGACCCGGCGCGGCGTTCACATCCGGGAACGTGCGGCTGGTCAGCGTGCGCAGAAACGCGACCAGATCCTCGCTCTCCAATTCGCTCAGGCGCAGCGGCTTCAACAGCGCTTCGCCGTCCTGGTGCAGGCGCTCTTCATTCAGTTCGGAGTAGTGGCGCACGACCTCGCGCAGCGCTGCAAAACTGCCGTCGTGCATATAGGGCGCGGTCAGCTCGACGTTGCGTAACGACGGCACCTTGAACTGCCCGTAAGTGGTGTGGTTCTCGGCCACGTGGCGCGTGCGGCTGCCCGAGGCATGCGACGCGTCGTCCGAGTACGCGCCCAGCAGATTGTATTTGTCCCCGCGCACGCGCCGGATGCCGCCATGGCGTCCGGAATCGACGCGCCCGGGCCGGCGTCACAGGCGGCGTAGGCGGCAGGCCCCGCGGCGAGAACCGCGGCAAGCGTGAGACCGCGGAGCGCGTAGTGCATTGGCATCATCGTTTGATCATGTTGCCGAAGATGGTCTCGCCGTTCTTGTAGGCAATTTTTTCGGCTACGGCGGGCGGCAGATCCTGCAGCCATTGGCGCGACCAGTTCGCGTGCTCGACCACATAGTGCCATCGCTCCGGCGCGAACGTATCGGTGCCGACCATGAAACGGTCCGGAAACTCCATGAATGCGGCGCGCCACTCGGCATCGACCTTGCCGCCGCTGCCGTGGTCGCTGCGAAAAGCGAGGTCAGCGTACAGGTTCTTGTGCTTGCGCAGCATCTCGCGCACTTTGCCCGGCTGGTCGAATCCGGAATGCGCCCAGAGGATACGCGCGTTCGGGTCCTGCTTGAACAGCCGCTCGATCGCGTCGGCGTCCGAATGCGCGTGCAGGAACAGCTTGTACTCGCGCGCCAGTTCGACCATGCGGCGCGGCACCGGCAGATCGGCATTGGCGCCGTAGAGATGGAATTCGCCGATGGCCACGTACTTGTAGCGTTTGAGCCGGTCCTCGAGATGCGCCACGATCGTGCTGTCGTTGAACCAGCTGCCGATTTCGCCGCGGCTGCGGTAGGGGCGCAGCTCCGGAATGATGACATCGGGCGCCTCCGCATACAGCTTTTGCGTGCCGTCGTCGCTCGAACTCGATACCAGCGCGCGGCGCACGCCGCCCTTCTTCAGCAGCGCGATCACCTCCTTCGGCGGCACCACGTCCCAGGCGTCGTGGCTGTAGTGCAAATGGGCATCGAATATCGGCAGCGGCTCGGCGGCGTGACCGGTCGCGGCGGCCAGCAGCGTCCCTGCAAAAAACCATGCGCGCATCGCGGAATCTCCCTCTATACGGGCAGGCGCTACTCTACACCAAGGACTCCGAGCGCTGCGGCGCGCAGCAGCCGGACCGCCCCGGATGCGCCCGTTGCGGCCGTTCAAGTGTAGACTTGGCGGCGGTTTTTCTTACGGGGGTTACGTGGACCGAGTCTGCATCAGAAACAGCGCGCTGAAGGTGTTTGCCCATGTTCTTGCGCTGCTTGCGCTCGCCGCGGCGTCATTGCCCGGCCACGCCGCGCCGCAGTCGAACGAACCGATCCCGCGCAAGGACATTTTCGGCAACCCGACGCGCAACGTCGCCAGGGTAAGTCCCGACGGCAAGACGCTTGCGTGGCTGGCGCCGCGGGCCGCGCGAACGCGGCGGCGCGGCCCGCGGGCTCAGGAAGATCTATCGCGTGCTCTGTTGCATGCGCGGATACATTGCCACCGCTTCGACAGTGCGTCGAATTGCCGTCAACGGCACAGCCGGTTGCGCCCAACGATTGCCTTCGAAAGGGTCCAAATGATCGTGGCGTGACGCATTGCCGCACCTAGCCCGTTTGCATATTTGGCATGAGCTAATTCATGGAAACGTCCAATTTGAATGGTGTTTCCCCGACGACAACCTGGACTTCGGCGGATTTCACCTCTATCGGTTTCATATTGCGGCGCAAGTACACGACTCCCCGGGCATGAAATATGCGAGCGATGTCCCGGTGCTGAAGAAAAGGAGACCGCTCATGGCCCGCAGACTCTATCTCGCTTGGCGTTTGTATATCGGCCTTAACTATTCCTGGCGTCTCGCCTGGCATAAAGCGGCGTACCAACAGGCTTTGTAGGAATTCTGGCGGACCGCTGTTTGAGCGGGACCCCGGCTCAATTGAGCAACGTTTCCCGGTTCATCGGTCCAGCCCGGGCGAGTTGCTGACGATGCAGCGCCGCTGCGCCGTCGGCGCATTTGCCCGTAAGATGCGCTCATGTCGCCCGACCGCATGCACTGGCCATCGCTGCTATCCCACCACCGCCTGGGCGGGCCGCCCGCGGCGGGCGCCGGTCCGCGCTCGGAATTCCAGCGCGACTTCGACCGCATCGTGTTTTCGTCGGCGTTCCGGCGCATGCAGGATAAGACGCAGGTATTCCCGCTGGCGAAAAACGACTATGTGCGCACGCGCCTCACGCACAGCCTTGAGGTGGCCTCGGTCGGCCGTTCGCTCGGCGTGCTGGCGGGAGATCACGTGCTGCGCACGCACCCCGAGGCCGCTGCGAGCGGTTGCACCGCGGTCGATTTCGGCGCAGTCGTTGCGGCGGCCTGCCTCGCGCACGACATCGGCAACCCGCCGTTCGGGCATGCCGGGGAGGCGGCGATCCAGTCCTGGTTTGCAGATTCCAAGCTGGGTCGTTCCGTGCTCGCGCGCCTTGGCGCCGAGGAGCGCGCCGATTTCGAGCGCTTCGAGGGCAACGCGCAGACGTTCCGCATCCTCGCGCGCCTGGGCATGCCAGACAACGTGGGCGGCATGCAACTCACCTGCGCCACGTTGGCGGCGGTGGCGAAATACCCGCGCTCGGCGCATCTGCCGTTTCCCGCGCCGGCCGGCATCTCGGGAAAGAAACACAACTTCTTTCACGCCGACCGCGAGCGCTTCGACGCGGTGGTGCAGGCGACCGGACTCCTCCCGCGCCGCGCGCGCGCGACCTGCTGGTGCCGCCATCCGCTCGCCTTCCTGGTGGAAGCCGCGGACGACATCAGCTACTGCGTGATCGACGTCGAGGACGCCTTCCGCGCGGGCGAGGTGAGCTACGCCGAAATCGAACCGCTCTATCGCGGCGTCGTCGCCGACCCGGCCGCATGGAACAAGGCAGGGGCGATCGCGACCGACGAGAAGCGGGTGGAGTACTTGCGCGCGCGCGCCATAGACGCGCTGGTGACGGAAGCGGCGGAGGCGTTCGCCGCGCGCGAGGAGGCGATGCTCGCGGGCGCATTCGATGAGGAACTCGTCGCCCTGATCCCGCACGCGCGCTCGCTCGAGGCGTTTCGCACGCTCGCGCGCGACCGCGTCTACCATTCGGCCGTGGTGTTGAATTTGCAGAGCCCGGGCGCGGCGATCCTGGGGGAACTGCTCGATGCGCTGCTCGGCGCGCTGGAGGCTGCCGCAGAAGGCTCACCCCCGCCCCGCGCCCGCGAAATACTGGGTTTTCTCCCCGGACAGTTCCTCTGCGCCGATGGCAGGCCGGCAGCCGACCTCTACGCGCGCGTGCTAGTGATCACCGACTTCGTCTCCGGCATGACCGACTCCTACGCGGTGGCCATTGCGGCGAAGCTGAGGGTGATGACGGAACGGCCGTGAGCTCTGGAACGGCCCGCTTGCCGCGAATAGGCACCTGCATTCGAATCCGATATCAACGGTCCGGCGCCGGACCGCGTTCGTGAGCGCCGCGGCAGCCGCCTATACGCCAAAGACCTTCAGCACCGCATCGGTAAATCCCTCGAGACCGCGCCCCGTAATACCCGTTGTCCGTTTCAAGTCCGGCGTTTCCTCATAGACATACACCCCGGACCCACCCATGAAGAGGTCATTGAAGAGATCCTCCTTGCCGCTCCAGTACGACACAAAAGTCTCACAGCGGCTATTGGCGTAATCAAGATTGGCACTGAAGCCCAGCGTGGCGGCCTGATTGATCAATCGTCCGCTTCCCGCCGATTCGATGCGGATGCCGCGGCACCCTTTCATTACCAGCTGCCCCGGGCCGTGGAACACAAGGAATCTCAGTTGCAGGGTCAGCCAGCTTTGCAGGCTGCCCAGGCGCCAGTGCCGTGTGATGCGTATAGGGTTGTTTTGATCCTGTATCACGCCGGCAAGAGAGCGCGGCTGGCAGACGAAGGCTGCGCCGTATGTGAGGTCGATGATGCCAACCTCGCTTAGAGGATCCCTGGTGGCCGAGATAACGACTGGTTCCGTTCCGGCCGGGCTGACGCGCGTAAGCATGTACATGCCGGAAAGCACGCTGGCGAAGGGAAAGCGTGCATTGAGCAACCACCTGGTCTTTTTTCCGGCCCGCAGCGACGTGCTCTGCAAATATTCAGGCTGGATCAGCAATTCCTGGTTCTCACCCAGCACGATCGCTTGCGAAACGGCGGACATTCTCCCTCCGCCATTTGCTGCAGCCCCTGGCGCTGACGGGGAAAGAACCATTCCGGCTGCTGCAGGCAACAGGCGTATCGGCGGGCGGCCCGCGGCCCAGGGTGCAACGATGAAATAGAGGAAAGCCTTGATCCCGATCGGAAGAAGCATAAGGCCGAGCAAGACGCCGAGAGCGACGGGCAGCTCCTGGTAAGTGACGCTTGCGAGGCGCGCGACGAACGCTTTGTTGAGTTCTTTGTCGACCCCGGCTATCCGTTGATTGACCTGCTCGATGGCGCGTTCGTTCTGTACGACCAGCAATTCGAGTTCTTTTTCCGCCGACGCCCTCGCCCGGCTCACCTTGTTGTCGGCCTCTTGATAGACGGCGATTTCCATGTCGAGCGCCGTGAGTTTCATTGAAACGTCCGACAGCGGATTCTTTCGCGCCCAAGGGTGTTTGTCCCACAGCTGTTGTCGCTCGGCCCGCTTCTGCTCCAGGGTCGATGCAAGGTTGCGAAAGGCGGATTCCGCCTTCCTCGCCCGTTCTTCCGCGCTGCGCTTGAGCGCTGCGGTTCCCATTAACAGCGTGTCCACCTGTGCGACCAGGCCGGCGCGATCGCCTCTGAGCTCCCCGGCCCGTTTCAATTCGCCCCTGACCCACGCCGCGCCAAGCAGGAGGGCAAGAATGAGCAGCAGCGTCAGCGCCTGCCGCATCAGCCAGCGGATAATACCTGAGAGAAGTTTGCCCACAATCTAAGTCGGGTTCGCCCGGCGTTCGGCCTACAGCGTATGGTAAATCCGCTTGACCTCTTCGGGACCATGCGCGCGCTCCAGTCTGCGCACGATGAAATGGCCCTTGCCCATATCCTGGAAATGATGGATGAACAAGGTGTTGATGACCGCGCCGCCGAAAGCGCCCAAGAAAGGCACGGCTTGTGCGGCCGCCTTCTCCGAGACGACGATGGAGAAGCGCGATGCGATCAGCGCAATCAGGCGAACGATGGCCGGTGCTCCTTTCTGCGACAGGCCGCTCTTGGCCAGATGCTGGATCGCGTCAGAAACGGCCTTCGCCATCGCCGCCCGGGCGGCGAAATATCCCGCCTCGCTGCCGTCATCTCCCCTCGACCCACCGCCGAGCGCTAATACCTGAACGCATTCGAGCCTCGCTTCAGGGGTCTTCAGGTCTTCGCCCTGGCTTCGGGCGATGTCGGCGATCGACCTCAGCATGATGGTTGTGGTTAGGGGAAGTTCGATGGTGAGCGCAGGCAAACCAAATGCGCCTCCGGCAGCGCCGGTTGTTCCAACCGCGAGTTTGTGCCACCAGTTCGATGGAGATCGCGCACGACGGTGATTCATGGTCCAGAGGGCGACATCGAGCGCCTTCTCGATCGATTTGCGCGTGGCGTCGTTCACCAGCACATTCCATTTCTTCGGCAGCATTGCAAAGCCCCGCTCGATCGGGGCGCCGGCAAGATTGCTGATCCTGGCCGCCAGGCCCGGGGTTTCTAGAAGGCGCTTCGCGGTCCTCAGCTCGTCGATTTCCGCGGACGATAGTGTCATGTGCTGAATGTCCTCAGGCCCTAGAACTTCGGGATGCGTATGCGACTGACCATGAGCGAGCCGGATACCGCGAAGAACAGCACCATCGGATGAAACGTAAAGCCGGCAAGCACGAGCTGCCCGAACCAGAGGGACTCGCCCAATGCGCCCTGCGTGGCGGCCGCGAACATCAACATCACCAGCAGCAGCGACGTAGGGATAGGCGTTCCTTCGAAGTACTTCACCTTGTCCCCGCCCTCCGACAGCGCTTCGGCCGTAACGTTGTAGCGCGCCAGGCGGGACACGCCGCAAGCGACGAAATAGCCCAGGACAATACGGTCGTACATACCCTGCATGCCGCAACCGTACCCGATCAGGGCCGGGGCCACGCCGAAGGAGATGAGGTCAGCCAGAGAGTCGAGCTCGCGACCCATTGCGGAAGTCTTCTGCCGCCACCGCGCGATGCGTCCGTCCAGGACATCGAAGATCAATGCGGCAAGGACCAGGCCGCAGGCAAAATAGACATGCCTGACGTCGGTCGTTTGCAGGTAGGTCATTATGGAGAACAATGCGCCGGTGCCGCAGACCGCGTTTGCCAGGGTGAACCAGTCGGCAAGATGGAACTCGCGAATCATGGAGAACGGCTTGTTCAGTTTGCTTGCAGTCATGGCGGACAGGGTTTCCTGCTGTTAATGAAGTGAAGACGCGGAAAGCGCGACGCCGGCAATCGCGCCTTTATGTGTGCTTGCGCACAGATCGCCGCCGGACTCGAGCACATGCTGAACAAACGCTGGCAAACCGCACGGGAGAGCAAACCATGAAACGCAGCACCATTCGCAGCCGTACCTCAGCGCAACGACCTATCGCCTGGCGCGAAGCCGAATACGCCGTGCTGCGGAACCGGGCGGCAGACGCCTATGACGATCGCGTCAGCGACGATATTTTCGACGTCGAGGACGAGCGCGCGGAAGTCGACATTATCGTCCACAGGATGATCAACGACGCGAACTGAGCACGGCGTCTTGCGCGCGTGCCGCAGGTCCGGACGAGCGATCATCCGCGCGGCTCCGCTACGCGCGCTGCGAGTCGTGCCTCAGCATCGACAGGAGATTCAGGCAGATAAGATGCGCGATTCGCTTCTTGTCCGGGCGCGCCTGTTTGCGCCGGAGCCGGCGGCAGAGCACGCGGGCCGACATCAGTTCGGGCGCTAACCCGGGTTTGACCAAACGATTCCAACCAGGGATAGGGGCGTCGCCGAACAAATCGCCGGATTCCCCGGCAGCGTCCATGAATTTCGCCATATCGCACCTCGCTCAGTCGTGACGGCTGGTTCGCCATCCGTCGTAGTGAGCCAGTTTCCACGATGCGGCCCGGGCGCTCTATGCGCTAGCGCACATATGGCCACAGATTTCTACGCTCGCCACACGCCCGCCCGCCTTACCTGTGCGCGACCGATTTCCTCGTGAACAAGTAGTCCTTCAGCTCCTTGGAGAATCTTGGATCGTTGCGCCGGATCCACTCCAGCACCATCGACGCATGCTCCTTTTCCTCGTCCCGGTTGTGCTCGAGGATCGCCTTGAGTTCCCTGTCCTTGCACGCATCGGCGCGCTGGTTGTACCAGTCGACCGCCTCGAGCTCTTCCATCAGGGAGACGATGGCGCGATGCATGTCGCGCGTCTTGTCGGACAGTTCGTCAATAGGTTCGTGATAACCGACACTGGACATTGTTCTCTCCTGTTGTTTGCAGCGTTGTCGCCGAAAATGGGTCCGGGTTCACTCGAAGCTTATCATTTGCCGCGCACACGCAAGGCATCACTGCACTAGCGCTCGAGAATGGCGACGAGGCCCTGGCCGCCGGCAGCGCAGATCGAAATCAGGCCGCGGCCCGAGCCCTTGCGCGCCAGCATTTTCGCCAGGGTCGCGACAATGCGCCCCCCGGTGGCGGCAAACGGGTGGCCGGCGGCGAGCGAGCTGCCGTTGACGTTGAGTTTTTGCCGATCGATCGCGCCCAGGGGCGCCTCCAGGTGCAGACGCTCCTTGCAGTATTTCCCGTCCTCCCATGCCTTGAGCGTGCACAGCACCTGCGCGGCAAAGGCTTCGTGGATCTCGTAGAAGTCGAAATCCTGCAGCGCGAGGCCGGCGCGCGCCAGCATGCGCGGCACGGCATAGGCGGGGGCCATCAGCAGGCCCTCCTTCTTGTCGAAGAAATCGACCGCCGCCGCTTCGCTGAAGGCGAGATATGCCAGCACCGGCAGCTTGCGCGAACGCGCCCACTCCTCGCTCGCGAGCAGCACCGCGGAGGCGCCGTCGGTGAGCGGCGTGGAGTTGCCCGCCGTCAGCGTGCCCTGATCCGGGGCGACCTTTTTGTCGAACGCCGGCTTGAGCGAGCGCAGTTTCTCGATGGTCAGGTCGGCGCGCAGGTTGTTGTCACGGGTCACGCCCTTGAACGGCGTCATCAGGTCGGTAAAGAACCCGTCCTGGTAGGCGTTCGCTAGATTGAGGTGGCTTTTCAGCGCGAGTTCGTCCTGCTGTTCGCGGCTGATGCCCCATTCGCGCGCCATCAACTCGGCGTGCTCGCCCATCGAGTAGCCGGTGCGCGGCTCGGCATTTCTCGGCAGGGAAAGCCTGATCAGCATGCCCGGGCGCAGACTGGCGAGGGCGGCGGCTCGCCGCAAGGGGGTTTTCGCGCTCGCGGCATCCAGCAGGATCCTGCGCATTCTTTCGTTGATGCCGATGGGCGCGTCCGACGTGGTATCGACCCCTCCGGCGATGCCGCACTCGATGTAGCCCAGGGCGATTTTGTTGGCCACGACCATGGTGGCCTCGAGCCCGGTGCCGCAGGCCTGCTGCAAATCGAACGCCGGCGTTTCGCGCGCCAGCGTGGTGGATAGCACCGACTCGCGCACCAGATTGAAGTCGCGCGCGTGCTTCATCACGGCGCCGGCGGCAACATCGCCGAGACGCAAGCCATGCAGATCGAAGCGGTCGATCAGCCCCTGCAGCGTCGCGGTCAGCATCTCCTGGTTGGTCGCAGGCGCGTAGACGGTGTTGGAGCGGGCAAACGGAATGCGGTTGCCGCCGACGATGGCAACCCGGCGAATCGAGTTCATGCATGACTCCCGTAACAATAAGGAAGCGTCAGGAACTGGCAGAAACGCATGGCTTCTATTCGTAGCTGAGGTGGCCGCGCAGGTGCGGCTTGTCGCTTTTGGCGTGGCGCACTTCGAACCATGCGCCCTGTGCATTGCGCGACGCCCACAGGGAGGCGCGCCCAGGCAGATACAGCGGCAGCTTGAATTCCACCGCGACGTTCGCCCGGGTCACAGCCGCGGACGGCATCAGCGCGGCCAGCGCGCGCGCCTTGGTCCACATGCCATGCGCGATCGCCCGGCGAAAGCCGAACAGTTCGGCCGAAATCGCCGAAAGATGAATCGGATTGAGGTCGCCCGAGACGCGGCCATAGCGCCGCCCGATGTTGCCCGGCGCCGAAAAATCGGCTTGATGCGACAGCGGCATTTCCGCGGGGAGTTCGCTCGCGAACGCCGGTCCCGCCGGGTTCTTGACGCGAAGGCGCAGCAGCGTCTGGGTGCCGTCCCAAACGATGTCGTCCGCGCGCGAGATCTTCAATTCGAGGGTAAAGATCTGCCCCTTTTCGTGCGCAAGCAGCGCTCCGGTGGACACTTCGACGCGCAGCGCATCGCCCGGACTCAAACGCCGCCGCTGCGCTATCCTGTTGGCCAGATGTACGGTGCCCAGGGCGGGCCAGGGGCAGTCGGCGGAACCAAAAAATGCCATGACCAGCGGAAAGGTGAGCATCTGCGGATAGGTGACCGGCACGCCGTGCGCTTCGCTGAAGCCGCAGACGCGTGCGTAGTTCGCGATATGAGCGGACTCGAGCACCACCTGCGGACGCACATAGGTCACGCGGGGCAGCGTCTCAACCGTCCGCGGACGCTTGCGCGCTGACAGCAGCGCGCCCAGGTACAGCGCGGCGAGGTTCGCCGGCTTTTCGAATTCGATTGTCTTCATGAGCGCTCAGGCGCCGATCATGCTTTGACCGCACACGCGCACGACGTTGCCGCTCAGGCCGCCCGATGCGGGGCTGGCGAGCCAGACGATGGCTTCGGCCACGTCCTGCGGCAGACCGCCCTGGCTCATCGAGTTCAGGCGGCGGCCGGCTTCACGCAGGGCGAAGGGAATGGCCGCCGTCATCCGCGTCTCGATGAAGCCGGGCGCCACGGCGTTGATGGTGACGCCGCGCGCGGCGAGGATCGGCGCAGTGCATTGCACCATGCCCGCAATGCCGGCCTTGGACAGGGCATAGTTGGTCTGCCCCATGTTGCCCGCAATGCCGGAGATGGACGACACGCAAACGATGCGGCCGCCGGGGGCGAGCGCGCCGGATTCGACGAGCGCGTCGTTGATGCGCTCCTGCGTCGACAGGTTGACATTGATCACCATCTGCCATAGATGTTCCTTCATGTTGGCGATGGTCTTGTCGCGCGTGATGCCGGCGTTGTGCACCACCACGTCCCAGCCGCCCTGCGCGCGGGCGGCGTCGGCGAGCCGTTGCGGCGCATCGGCCGCGCCGATGTCCAGCGCAATCGACGTGCCGCCCAGTCTGGCGGCGATTTCATCCAGGCCGGGTTGCGGCAAGTCGAGGCAAATCACTGCCGCGCCTTCGCGCGCCATGACTTCGGCGATCGACGCGCCGATCCCGCGCGCGGCGCCGGTGACCAGGACCTTTTTTCCGGCGAGGGATTTGTCCCAATCGGCGGGCGCCGATTGCGGGCCCGCAGTCGGACCCACGGGCGCTCCGATGCGGATGACCTGCGCCGACACATAGGCGGAGCGCGGCGACAGGAGGAAGCGCAGGGTCGATTCGATCCCGTGTTCAGCGCCCTCGGCGACGTAGACCAGTTGCACCGTGATCGCCCGCTTGAGTTCCTTCGCGAGCGAGCGGGTCAGGCCTTCGAGCGCGCGCTGGATGGTCGCCTTGCGCGGGCTCGCGCAGGACTCGGGCGGGCGTCCGAGGACCACGACGCGGCCGCAGGGCAGCAGCGAGCGCGCGCTGTCGTGGAAGAACCAGTAGAGCGCGTCGGATTGCGTGCTGTCGTCCATCCCGCTGGCGTCGAACACCAGGGCCTTGAGCTTTTCACCTGGCTGGCCATCGACGCCCCAGCGGCCGGTCATCAGGCCCGCCCTGTTTGCCACCGCCATCCACTGCGGCAGTCGCGCATGGGCCAGGGTTTGCGCATCCAAGGATTTCAGCGTCCCGGCGAGTGCCTCGAGAAGTTGCGGTTCACCGCCGCCGCCGACGAGAACCGTGCCTTTGACGGCCGGTTGGCCCGGCCGGTAGCGCTCCAGCAGCAGCGGTTTGGGCAGGCCCAGCGCACGGGTGAGCCAGGCGCCGAGCGCCGAGTTGGCAAAATCAAGGTAGGAGTCGGTCATTGTCAAAGTCCATGGCACCGGCAAAGCGCGATCAGGCGGAACGATGTTTGTCTTTGCGCCGGGAGACCGTCGTCATCGACACGGTCGCAGTACCCCGTGCCGACGCACCGCTCCCGCTGCGGTAGTGTATTGCAGATGGGCGGCCGACGCCGGATTGCGGCGGGCGCGCCGGGGCAAGGTGGTCGAGGATTCAGGCGTCCGCTTCCGCCTCGGTAAAGTTCGGCGCGCGCTTTTCGATGTTGGCCATCACCGCTTCCCTCTGGTTGGCGCTGCCGATCAGCCGGCCCTGCTCGTCGGATTCAGCGCGCAGAATGGCGGCCGCGTCGCCGGCCTGCATCACCTGCATCAGCCGCTTGCTGGCGCGCACCGCATGCGGGCTCATGCCGGCGACTTCGCGCGCGAAGGCGAGCGCCGCGGCATAGGGGTCTTCGCAGACGCGCGTGGCGAAACCCAGTGCCAGCGCCTCGGTCCCGGAGAACACCCGGCCGGAGAAGGTCAGCTCGCGGATCACGTCGCCGCGCGCGAGGCGCGGCATCAGCAGCATGCCCCCCATGTCGGGCACCAGCCCCCACTTGATCTCCATCACCGACATCCGGGTGTCGGGCGCGACGAAGCGGATGTCCGCGCCCAGCGCAAGCTGGAAGCCGCCGCCGAAGGCGACGCCGTGGACCGCCGCGATCACCGGCACGGGGATGTCCTGCCACACCAGCACCGCGTACTGCGCGGCGTTGGCGATGCCGTGGCTGCGCGTTTCGAGCCTCAGTTCGGCGGCGGCGGTGTTGCCGCCCGCGCCGGCCATCAGCGCGAAGCGGCCCATGTCCAGGCCGGCGCAGAACGCGCGCCCCTCGCCGGAGATCACCACCGCGCGCAAGCCCTGCGCGCGCGCCAGGCTGCCGCCGGTTTCCACCAGCGCGTCGAACATCGCCTGGTCGAGCGCGTTCATCTTGTCCGCACGGCTCAGGCGCACGTCGGCAACGCCGTCGCTCATGCTGACGCGGATCCTCTGTTCCATGCTGTCTCCTCTGTCTCTATGAATTCTACGGAACCGACATTACCTCATCCGGCGAATCGGCGCGTGTATACTGCCGGCGTCAAGAACCCAAATACGGCGATTCGCCGGATCACCGCCACACTTATGTTCACGCGCGCCAGGCCTTGCTGAGGCGCCACATCGAACCGCCCCCAATACTGACCCGGACCCAGCCATGCCCTACCCGCACCTCCTCAGGCCTCTCGACCTCGGCTTCACTTCCCTGCGCAACCGCGTGCTCATGGGCTCGATGCACACCGGTCTCGAGGATATTCCCGAATCGCACCAGCGCATGGCGGCCTTCTACGCTGCGCGCGCCAAGGGCGGCGTCGGGCTGATCGTCACCGGCGGTTTCGCGCCGAATCAGGACAGCATCGTGATGCAAGGCGCTTCGATCCTGAACAACGAGAAGGAAGCGCTGCGCCATCGCGTCATCACCGAGGCCGTGCACAAATATGACACCAGAATCTGCGTGCAGATCCTGCACACCGGCCGCTATGCCTACAGCAAGACTCCGGTCGCCCCTTCGGCGATCAGGGCGCCGATCAATCCGGCCACGCCGCGCGCCATGACCGAGGAGGACATCGGCCGGACCATCGCCGACTTCGCGCAGTGCGCGGCGATGTCCCGGTTCGCCGGTTACGACGGCGTCGAGATCATGGGCTCGGAAGGCTATTTGATCAACCAGTTCATCGCGCCCGCCACTAACCATCGCGAGGACCGCTGGGGCGGCAGCTTCGACAACCGCATCCGCTTCGGCCTCGAGGTCATCCGCGCCGTGCGCGCGCGCGCCGGCGCGAACTTCATCATCATCTACCGGCTGTCGATGCTCGACCTGGTCGAGAACGGCAGCACCTGGGATGAAGTCGTTGCGCTGGCCAAAGAAGTCGAAAAAGCCGGCGCCAACATCATCAATACCGGCGTCGGCTGGCACGAGGCGCGCATTCCCACAATCATGACCAGCGTGCCGCGCGGCGCCTACACCTGGGTCACGCGCCGGCTGACGGGCCAGGTCAAGGTCCCGCTGGTCACCACCAACCGCATCAACGACCCCCAGGTCGCCGAAGACATCCTCGCCCGCGGCGACGCGGACATGGTGTCGATGGCGCGCCCCTTCCTCGCCGACGCGGATTTCGTGAACAAGGCCGCGGCGGGCCGCGCCGACGCGATCAATACCTGCATCGCCTGCAACCAGGCCTGCCTCGACCACATCTTTTCGCGCCAACCCTGTTCCTGCCTGGTCAATCCCTACGCCTGCCACGAGATCGATGTCGAGGTACTGCCCACCCGCGCGCCGAAAAAAGTGGCCGTCGTCGGCGCCGGTCCAGCTGGCCTGGCCGCCGCGATCACGCTGGCCGAGCGAAAGCACCGGGTCACGCTGATCGACGCCGCGGCGGAGATCGGCGGCCAGTTCAATCTGGCGCGCCGCATACCGGGGAAAGAGGAGTTCGGCGAGACGCTGCGCTACTTCCGCACCCGGCTGAAGGAACTCGAGGTCGAAGTGCAGCTCGACCGGCGCGTCGCCAGCGCCGACTTGTCGGCCTTCGACCACGTCGTCGTCGCCACCGGCATCACGCCGCGCACCGCGGCGATCCCCGGCATCGACCACCCCAAGGTGGTGAGCTACATCGATCTGATCGAGGGCCGCAAGCGCGCCGGCAAGAAAGTGGCGGTCGTCGGCGCCGGCGGCATCGGCTTCGACGTGGCCGAATTTCTCACCCATGGCGCAGATCACGCCGACGCGATCGACGCCTACCGCAAGGAATGGGGCATCGACCCGAACTACGGCGCCAACCGCGGTGGGCTCACCGCCCCGCGGATGCCACCGACGCCGCGCGAAGTGTGGCTGCTGCAGCGAAAATCGACGAAGGTCGGCGACGGCCTGGCCAAGACCACCGGCTGGGCGCGCCGCCTGCTGCTGCAAAAGCGCGGCGTGCACATGCAGGGCGGCGTCGAATACCTGAAGATCGACGATGCCGGCCTGCACCTTCGCGTCAACAACGAAGAACGGCTGCTCGCGGTGGATACCGTGGTCATCTGCGCCGGTCAGGAGCCACGCCGCGAGCTGGTCGCGGGCCTGGAAGCCGCCGACATCCCGCACACGCTGATCGGCGGGGCGGATGTCGCCGCCGAACTCGACGCCAAGCGCGCGATCTGGCAGGCCACCGAGTTCGCCGTCGAGTTCTAATCATGAAAGCAAATCCCGCGTCGAAGCTCCTGAGCTTCATTTTCTGCGCTTGTGCCGGTCTCGCCGCGACCTGTGCCCAGGCGCAAGGCCTGCCGCTGGACAGGATCCGGCTGCCGCCGGGCTTCCACATCACGGTTTTCGCCAGCAATGTTCCCAATGCGCGCGGCATGGCCTGGGGCGACAAGGGCACGCTGTTCGTCGGCTCGCGCGGCGCGGGCAAGGTGTACGCGATCAGGCACAAGGACGGAAGAGCCACGCAGATGCATATCCTGGCCACGGGCCTCAACCTGCCGAGCGGACTGGCATTCGCGAAGGGTGCGCTTTACGTCGGCGCGGTCGATCGCATCCTGCGCTTCGATGACATCGAAGCCAGGCTGGCATCCGATCCAGCCGCTGTGCAGCGGCCGGTGGTAGTCAGCGACAAATTCCCGGGCGAAATGCACCACGGCTGGAAATACCTGCGCTTTGGCCCCGGCGGCTGGCTCTACGTGCCGGTGGGCGCGCCCTGCAACGTGTGCGAACCCGGTGAGCGCCACGGCCTGATCGCGCGCATCCGTCCCGACGGCTCCGGCTACGAAGTGTTCGCGCGCGGCGTCAGGAACAGCGTCGGCTTCGATTTCGACCCGGTTACCGGGGAACTGTGGTTCACCGACAACGGCCGCGACAGCATGGGCGACGACCTGCCGTCGGACGAGCTCAACCACGCGCCCAGGTCCGGCATGCATTTCGGTTTTCCGTATTGCCACCAGGGCGACACCCACGACCCGGGTTACGCCAAGCGTGCGTGCGCGGAATTCACACCGCCGGAGGTGAAGCTCGGGCCGCACGTGGCTTCGCTCGGCATGCGCTTCTACACCGGCACGCAATTCCCGGCGGAATACCGCAACAACATTTTCATCGCCGAGCACGGCTCCTGGGACCGCAGCAGCAAAATCGGCTATCGCGTCAAGCGCGTGATCGTGGAAGGCGGCAAGGCGGTGCGCCAGGAAGTGTTCGCCGAAGGCTGGTTGCAGGGCGAGTCGGCGTGGGGGCGGCCGGCCGACATCGAGGTGATGGCCGACGGCTCGCTGCTGGTGGCGGACGACCACGCCGGCGCCATCTATCGCATCAGTTACCGCCGCAAGGATTGATTGCGATGGCTGGATATTCACCGGAACCAGAACCTCCGTCGAGCGCCTATGTGGCGCTCGACAACGGCGCCTGCGCCTCGACCGATCTGACCCGCGGCCCGTGGCATCCCGACCACCAGCACGGCGGGCCGCCGATTGCGCTCGTCGCGCGCGGCATCGAGCGCGCCGCGGCGGCGCTCGGGCTCACGCACGTTGCGCGGCTGACGGCCAACCTGCTGCGCCCGGTGCCGATCGCCGAACTCACGGTCGAAGTCGAGACCGAGTACGCGGGGCGCAACGTGGCCCATTTTTCCGCGCGGCTGAGCGCCGGCGGCAAGGAAGTGATTCGCTGCACCGCGGTGGCGCAGCGCGAAACCGCGCTCGACCTTCCGCCCGGACTTCCCGGACATCCGCTGCCGCAGGCACCGCGCTCGGTCGAGCCGTCGCCGGCCGAGCGGTTCCCTTTTTCGAAAACGATGACCGGCTACCAGGACTTTATCGAGAGCCGAATCGCCGAAGGCGCGATGTTTCGCGGCCCGTCCGCCGTCTGGTTTCGCATGCGCTATCCGCTGGTCGCCGGAGAGGAACCGAGCGCGCTGCAGCGTGTCGCGGTCGCCGCGGACTCGGGCAACGGCATCAGCGCGGTCCTCGACTTTAACCGCTACGTCTTCGTCAACCCGGACCTCACCATCAACCTGCTGCGCAAGGCGCAGGGCGAATGGATCTGCATCGACGCGCGCACACTGCTGGGACCGGACGGAGGCGGCCTGGCCGAGGCGCGCATCTTCGATTCGCAGGGGCTGGTCGGCAGATCGACGCAAAGCCTTACGGTTCGCCTGCGCGATTGACGGTGCTGCCCGCCGCGCGCCGCTGCGTGGAAGTCACGCCGGCTTGACGGGCCTCAGCTGAAAACCGACGCGCGGAAAATGCACATGCACGGTTCCGGCGCGCGCGTCGTTGCGGCGCAGGCTGTAGCGGGTGCGCGTGGCGGCAAGCAGTTCGCCTTCGGTCGATTCCAGGCCGAAGCTTTCGGCGGTGATGGTCACGCGGCTGCCGAGCGCAATGCCGTGATCGTCCTGGAATACGCCAGGTTCGAGCGCGGCCGGCGACGCCTTGGCAGCCACGGCGATCGCCGCCGCCGAGTCCGACTGTTCCATGCCGCCGTGACCGATGGCAGCCATGCGGTCCATCCAGGCGGAGACGCTGGGCGTGGCATCCAGAATGCCGGCCAGCGGCGGGATGCGCCGGGTGAACCAGAGCCCGTGATAGCAGGAGAAATCGGCCAGGCTGGGCTGCTGCCCCATCACATAGGGTTGGTGGTCCACCATGCTGGCGATCCGGCGCAGGTAGGACTTGAAAGTCGAAGTCGCGTCGCCGGAGGGCATGCGGGGTGCGCCGCCGCGCATCTTGGCGCGGTCTTCTGCGAACGCCTTGGCAGTTTCGGGCGGCTGGTCCTGGAAGAAAAACGCGGCACCTTTCGGGCTGAAGTTGTAGCCCATGGCAGCGGCGAACAAAGCAGAGTCCGCCCACTGCGCAACGATCCTGTCGCCGCCGTTCGTGCCTGGCGGGTGCAGGGCGGGCGAGGGCTGGCGATGCTCGAGCACGTCGCAGATGAGCGCGGTGTCGCAATAGATGTCCGCGCCGATCTGCAGCAACGGAGTGCGGCGGTAGCCGCCGGTGAGCGCCACCACGTCGGGCTTGGGCATGATGCTCGGGATAATCACCGACTTCCATGCGAGCTTCTTGTAGCCGAGAACCAGGCGGATCTTTTCGGAAAAAGGCGAGAAGGAGTAATGATGCAGGATCAAGTCGGGCATGGCGGGTCCTTTCGGTGTTTGCTGTGCTTACTTCGTTTGCGCGCGCGAAGTCGAATCAACCGTACGGGCGCACGCCGATCAGTACGCCGTGCAGCCAGAAGGTGAATCCCGCCCAGACCGCTGCGCCCACGACCACGGTGATTGCCGTGCCGGCGGGCGTGCCGGCGGGATATTGCGTGCCTGCCGCCCGGTCGCGTTTTCGCGCGGCGATGAAACAGGCGACCGCCCAAGCGAGGAAAGCACCGAACAGCACCACGTCCGCGAGCGTGCCATTCGACAGCAAGTGGGCAAAGGCCCAGGTTTTTACGGCGAGCACCATCGGATGATGCACCCTCGACTTGATGCCGTTGCGCGGCACATAGGCTGCCGCCAGCAGAACGAACGCGATCAGGGTCAGCAGCGCCGCCACATGACGCATGCCGGCGGGCACTATCCAGAGCACCTCCGTTTGTTGCCGAGCGAGGCCGAAACCCCAGATGATCAGCCCGAACCCCGCAACCGAAAGCAGCGAATAAATGCCTTTCCACCGACCCTCGCCGAGGCGCTTCAATTGGGCCGTGCGCCAGCCGTCGGCGGCGATGCGCGTCGAGTGCACGCCCAGAAACAGAACCAGCCCGGCAACCAGAATTGTCATGTTCTCCCTCTGCGCGCCGCGACGGCGCTGCGCCTGGCCGCCATTATATTCGGGTTCTTCAGGATCCCCGCACGCGGGGCGAGGGAGAAGATCAGGATACTCAGTAGCTGGCCTTGTGCGGTATCACCCCGCGCACCCCGCCGCGCGGGTTGGGCACGTCGCCCTGGTACCTCGGGATCACATGGATGTGCGCATGCCATACCGACTGCCCGGCGGCTTCGCCGCAATTGGCGCCCACGTTGAATCCGTCCGGCGCGTAGCGCGCAAGCAGCAGATCCTTGAGCGGCACTACCAGGCGGAAGCAATCGGCGTATTCCTCGCCGGACAGCTCGAACAGGGTGATCACATGGCGCTTGGGCACGACCAGCGCATGTCCGTGCGACACCGGGTAGGAGTCGAAAAACGCGAGTGCGTGCGCGTTTTCCGCCAGGATCTCGCGCCTGGGATTGCAGAAAATGCAGTCTGCGGAATCCGCACTGGAATCCGGCGCGCTCATTGCGCGAGGTAGTTTTCGGACAGGGCGTGGCAGGCCGCGGCGAACCTGCGCCCGAATGTCATGCTGGCCTCCCCGTTTTTGCTGCTTGATGTTACTTGATGGGAAGCGATTCCTCGACCAGCGCCGCCAGGTAGCCGGCGCCGAGCGGGATCACCTCGTCGTTGAAATCGTAGTTCGCATTGTGCAGGAAACAGCCGAGCGGGCCGCCGCCCTGGCCGAGCCAGGCGTAGGCGCCGGGCCGCGCGAGCAGCATGTAGGAAAAATCCTCGCCGCCCATGGTCGGCTCCTCGTCCGTCGTGACATTGCCCTTGCCGAAGATCTTCTCGCCGACTTTCGCCGCAAACAGGGCCTCGCGCTCGCTGTTCACCGTGGCCGGATAACCGCGCCGGTAGTCGATCTCGGCCGATCCGCCGAGCGCCGTGGCGACGTTCGCGACGATCGCACGCACGCGCTCTTCGGCGAGTTCGCGCGTATCCGCGCGGAAGGTGCGCACCGTGCCGACCAGCCTGACCGCGTCGGGGATGATGTTGTGGGCGCCGACCTGGCTGGTCTCCATCGAACAAATGCTGACCACCACCGAATCGACCGGGCTGACATTGCGGCTCGCAATCGTCTGCAGCGCCGTGATGATGTGCGCGGCGATGACCACCGGGTCCACCGCCAGGTGCGGCATCGCGCCGTGGCCGCCCTTGCCGCGGACCGCGATCTGGATTTCATCGGTAGCGGCGGCGATCGGACCGGGGCGGACTCCCATCTTGCCCAGCGGCAGCAGCGGCCAGTTGTGCAGGGCGTAGATTTCGTCGGCCGGGAAACGCTCGAACAGGCCTTCCTCGACCATCACCCTGCCGCCGCCGCCGCCTTCTTCCGCCGGCTGGAAAATGAGATAGGCCGTGCCGTCGAAATTGCGCGTCTCGGCGAGATATCTGCCGGCGCCGAGCAGCATGGTGGTGTGGCCGTCGTGGCCGCACGCATGCATGCAGCCGGGATTGAGCGACTTGTAGGGCGGGTTTCCTGTCTCGTGCATCGGCAGGCAATCCATGTCGGCGCGCAGCCCGACGGCGCGGCCGCTTGTCGACTTGCGCCCCTTGATCACCCCCACCAGACCGGTCTTGGCGATACCCCGATGGACCTCGATGCCCCAGCTTTCGAGCTTGGCGGCGACCAGATCCGAGGTGCGCTGCTCGCTGAAGCCGAGCTCGGGGTGGGCGTGGATGTCCTGGCGGATGCCAGCCAGTTCCTTGTGGAATGCGCGGATGTGTTCCACCGGGTTATCGAACTTAAGTGGGGCATTCATGCTGTTCTCCTTCTCTTGATGCAGTGCCATCGCGCGCTCGAGGCGAAGGCGCGAGGGCGCAAGTATCCACGGCATTGAAGTTGCGGTCAAACGCCAGGTCTTATCGCTGGTGCCAGGGCAGGCGCAAAGAATTTGATTCCCCGATAAAATCCGGTCGCGTATTATCTGTCTCGACAAGAGCCGGAAGGTATCGGGCGCAGCCGAAAACGGGGTTCCATTCCGCGGTTGCCCGAAACCGGCGGTACGCGCGCAAACAGAGTTCCCTATCGCTTTTGATCGGCGTTGCAACCCATGTTGAAACCGATACCCGTTGTCGAGGATATCAGCACCCGCGCAAACCGGGTGTCGCACCGGGCTGGGCGCGCAGCCCGCGCGCAGGGCGCATCGGTCGCCGCGTGAGTCGCCTGCTCGACCGCCTGAAGAGCGCCGAACGCAAGCGCCGCGATTTGCGCGAGCGGCGCCTCAAGACCGCGGATTCGGCCGCCAGCCCACCGGATAAAGCCGGGCCGGCCGCGCCGGCCGCGGCGCACGGCGGCCACAGTAAAGCCGCGGCTAGCACGGGCTCCGCGGAGGACGCACGCTATTGGGCCGAAGTCAGGGAGCGGCTGGCTGAAATCGAACAGCAGCGCCGGGCGACGGATTCGCTTTCGCCGGACGAAGCTGCCGCGCTCGTGCATGCAACGTTTTCGCCCGAAGAAGCGCGTGCACTGGCAAAGGATGCGCTTTCGCCGGACGAAGCAGCCGAACTGGCACAGGCTGCGTTTTCGCTGGACGAAGTGGGCGCACCGGCAAAGGACGCGCTTTCCCCGGACGAAGTGCGCGCGCTGGCGCAGGCCGCGTTTTCGCTGGACGAAGTGCGCGCGTTGGCGCAGGCCGCAGGGGTCAAGGCCCGGTTGGCGCAGGTCGAAGCCGAATCGCAGCAGCGCGAGGCGGCCAAGGCCGCCGCCGAGAAAGCGCGGCTCGAACAGGAGGCGCGCAACCAGGCGCGGCAGCGCGAGGAAGCCGAGCGCAAGCTGCGCAAAGCGGCGGAGCAGCGCGCGCATAGCGAGGCCGGCGCCTTGCGCATGGCCGAGCAGCGGGCGCAAGCGGACGCGCAGGTCGCGGCCGAGGTCAAGGCGCGGATTCTCGCGGAGCAGGCTGCCCAGGCGCAGGAGCGCCAGCGCCGCGACGCCGAGATTCAAGCCGAGGCGCAAGCGCGGCAGCGCGCCGTCCTGGAGCAGGTCGCGCTCGAAGAGATCGCGAAGCGGGGCGAGGAAACGGCGCGCGCGAATGCCGCGGCGGCGCAGCGTGTGCTGGCAGAGCAGAAGGCGAAGGACGCGGCCGAAGCGAGGCGTGCGGCCGAGCGCGAGGCAGAAGCACGTGCAGCGGAGCTTGCCGCAGCCGAGCGCAGCGCGCGCGATCTTGCGCAGGCACGATTAGAGGCGGAACAGGAAGCGGAACAGGCCGCGCGCGCGCGCGCGGACGCCGAAGCGCGGGGCTTGGCCGAGGCGCAGGCGCGCTCGGCGGCCGAACAGGCGCTGGCGCAGGCTGCGCAGGCGCGCCTCGAGGCGGAGGCGCAACTGCAGGCGAACCTCGAAGCGCGCAAGCGGGCCGAAGCGCAAGCCGAACACGACGCGGCGACCCGTGCCCAGGCGGAGGCGGAGGCCGAAGGCGCTGCCCGCCTGCGTGCCGCGCAGGAAGCGCAATTGCTCGCGCAAAGCGCGGCGCAGGCCGGGAAGCTCGCCGCCGAGCAGGCGCGCCGGCGCGCGGGGGCTGATGCGCAGGCGGTCCAGGCTGTGGCAGGCCGCGCGCGCGCCGAAGAGCAGGCCAGGGCTGCGGCCGAAGCGAAGCTCGCCGCGGAGAATGACGCAATAGCACGCGCGACGGAGCTTGCAGCCGCAGAGCAGGCGCTGGCGCAGGCTGCGCGCGCGCGCCTGGATGCGGAGGCGCAACTGCAGGCGAACCTCGAAGCGCGCAAGCGGGCCGAAGCGCAAGCCGAACACGACGCGGCGACCCGTGCCCGGGCGGAGGCGGAGGCCGAAGACGCCGCCCGCCTGCGTGCCGAGCAGGAAGCGCAATTGCTCGCGCAAAGCGCGGCGCAGGCCGGGAAGCTCGCCGCCGAGCAGGCGCGCCGGCGCGCAGAGGCTGATGCGCAGGCTATCGAGGCTGCGGCAGGCCGCGCGCGCGCCGAAGAGCAGGCCAGGGCTGTGACCGAAGCGAAGCTCGCCGCCGAGTGCGAGGCGGAAGCACGCGCAACGGAGCTTGCCGCCGCTGAGCAGGTATTGGCTCAGGCCGCGCAAGAGCGCCAGGCGGCGGAGGCGGCGCTGGCACTGGCTGCCGAACGTCGCGAGCAAGCGGAGCGGGAACAGGAAGCCGCAGCGCGCGACCGGGCGCGGGCGCAGAAGCTTGCCGCCGAGCAGGCGCAGGCGCGCGCAGAGGCTGATATGAAGGCGGTTCAGGCTGCGCGCGCGCGCGCAGAGGCCGATACGCGGGGGCTGGCCGAAGCGCAGGCGCGCTCGGCAGCCGAGCAGACGCTGGCGCAGGCCGCGCAGGCGCGCCAGGAAGCGGAGAAGCTTGCCGCCGAGCAAACGCACGCGCGCGCAGCGGCCGATGCGGGGGTGGCGCAGGCCGCAGCAGAGCGCATGCGCGCGGACGAGGACGCCGCGAAGCTTGCGCATGAAAGCGCACAAGCCGAGCACAAGGCAAGACAAGGCGCGCAGTTGCTAATTGCAGAAGAGCAACGCGCCAAGACAGCGGCGAAAGCGCGGGCAAGAGCGGAAGCGAACGCGCTCCGCAAAGTGCGCGAACGCCAGGCGGCGGAGCAGGCGCTTGGTGCCGCCGCCGCTGCGAGAGTGGCGGCTGACGCGCAGGCTGAAGCGCTGGCGCGCGAGCGTGAGCAGATTGAAGCTGCGGCTGCCGCCGCCGCCGCGGAGCGCGTGCGCGCGGACGAGGACGCTGCGGAACGCGCGCACGAACGCAGCGAGACCGAGGCGCGCGCGCGGCAGCAGGCGGAGGACGGAATCGTTCTGGAGCACCGGACCGAAGAGGCGGCGAAAGCGCGGGCGGAGGCCGAAGCGCAGGCAGTCGCCGGCATGCGCGAGCGCGAAGCCAGCGAACGCGCGCTGGCCGCCGTGGCCACGGCAAGAGCGGAAGCCGAGGCAGCCGCGGAAGCCCTTGCGCGCGAACACGCCGATGAAGCGCGCCGTTTGCACGTGGCGGCGCAGGCGCGCCTCGCAGCGGAGGAACAGGCGGAAAAGCGTGCCGGGGAGCGTGCGCGTGCCGATGCCGTCGCGGCCGAGGCCGCGCGCCAGCTCGCCCAGCGCGAAACCGAGGCGGCCGAGGCCGCCGGACGGCGCGCAGGCGAAGAGCGCGCTGCTGCGGCGCAGGCGCGTGCAAAGGAAGCCGCCGAGCGCGAGGCCCGGGAACTGGCGCAACTGCATGCTGCACAGCAGCGCGAGTTGCAGTTGCTGGTGGAAGAGCGCGAGGCCGCCGAGCTGGCGGCAAACGAGGCGGCAGTAGCGCGTGCAAGCGCTGAAAAAGAGGCGCAGCAGGCGGCGATTACGGTACTCGCGGCAATGGAGCACCAACGGGACCGGGCTGGCGCGCACGCGGTGGTCGAGTTGCAGATCGAGCATCTGGCCAAAGTGCGGCGGAATTCGGAGCATCGGCTCGCCGAGGCGGAGAAAAGGAAGCTGCTGGCGGAGGAAGCGGCGCTGCGCTCGGCATCGGAACGAACGCGGCTCGATCAGGAGGCCGCTTCGCTGGCACAGCAGCGGCGCGCGGATGCGGCGAGACGCGCGCAGGCCGCCGGCGAGCGCGGGCGGATAACGCGGGCGCGCATCAGCGCGCGCTTGCGCGGATTATCGCGGCCGGCGGCGTTCGCCGCGGTCGCATTTGCGCTCGGGATCGGCGCGGGTGCGTTTTGGCCGGTACCCGCCATCCAGAATGGCGAGGAATCGCCCCGCGGCCAGACCTTGGTTCAGCCAGGAACGGCTGCGGCCCGAACGGTGGCAGCGGGCACGCCGGTGCTGAGGCTGGACGCGGATCATGCAGGGTTTGCGGCGCGTGCGGCGTCCAAGGGACGCAAATCGCGCTGAGCTAGCGCGCGAAACGCAGGCACAGCTGCAGCAGTTCGTCCCAGACGTCGCCGCGGGCGAGGCCTTTCACCGTGCGGTCGATGCGCGCGGCGTGGCGCAGCGCCTGGGCAAGCGCCGCGTACTTGAGCCGGCGCGCGGCCTCGGTCACCAGCTGCTGGCGCACGCCGCCCCAGACGCGGTTGTTGCGATAGAGCTGCTGCAGGTCTTCGCCCAGCGCCATGCCCGCCTGCACTTTGGCCACGGCGCGTATCTCCCCGGCCAGGACCCATAAAATCTTCGGCGGAGCCTCGCCTTCGCTCTTCAGGCCATCGAGCATGCGCGCGAGGCGCGCCTTGTCGCCCGCGAGCATCGCTTCGTTCAGCTCGAACGCGTCGTAGCGCGCGACATTGAGCACGGCGCCGCGCACCGCTTCGAAATCGAGTTCGCCCGGCGGAAGCAGCAGGCCGAGCTTCTGGATTTCCTGGTGCGCGGCAAGCAGGTTGCCTTCGACGCTGTCGGCGAGGAACTGCAGGGTCTCGCGGCCGGCTTTCTGTTTCTGCCGCGCCAGGCGCGCCGCGATCCACCGCGGCAGTTGCGCGCGCTCGACCTGGAAGGTGTTGATCAGCATGCCCTCGTGCGCCAGCGCCTTGAACCAGGCCGTCTCCTGCGTTCTTTTGTCCAGCCTGGGCAGGGTCACGATGGTGAGCACGTCGGCGGTGCGCGCGGAACAGTGCCGCACGATCGCGGCCGCGCCCTCGGTACCGGGTTTGCCGCCGGGGATGCGCAGCTCGATCAGCATTTTCGACGAGAACAGCGACAGGTTCGCGCCGCTGACTGAAAGCGCGTTCCAGTCGAAACCGCGCTCGACGGAGAGCACTTCGCGCTCGGCGTAGCCGTTCGCGCGCGCCGCGGCGCGGATCGCGTCGGCCGCCTCGATCGATTGCAGCGGTTCGTCGCCATGGATGACGTAGCGGGCGGCGAGGCCGCGGCAGAGGTGGCGCTCCAGCTCTTCAGCGCGAAGCTGCATCTTTCGAACCGGGTTCGAAGGCTATCGGCACCGAAGGTGCGGCGGCGAGGCGGCGCAGGATCTGCTGCACCATGTCGCTTTGCATGTCGCGATACAGCAGCAGTTCTTCCGATTCCTTGGACAGCACCTGCGTATCATTGAAGGAGATGTCGCGCGTGAGCCGGATTTCGCTCTGCGGCAGGTATTCGCGGCCGCGGGCGTCGTGCACGCGGAAGCCCAGGCGAAAGCGCAGCTGGAATTCGCGCACCCGGCCGCGGGTGTCGAACGAGAGGATGCTCTTGCTGCGCTCTTCGGCGCTCACGCTGAGCGTCGCCTGTGCCTGCGCCGGGTCGTTCACCAGCCGGGTCCGGGTGCCGGCGACGATATTGCGCTTCAACTCGGTCCCGATGAGCGAGGCGTCGGGGATGGCCACGTACAGGGTCTCGAACGGCAGCGTCGCCTGGCCGCGCAGCTGGAAGCCGCAGGCGGCGGTCAGGAGAGCGAGGACGGCTATTGCCAGAATACGCATGCATGTTCCTGTGGACGTTGTCCGAAATACTGTCGCATGCCACGCGTGGACCCGCGCGCTGCGCGCGCCAACCGTGTTTTCTGTACGGATCAAAAGCGCATCCGTACAGAAAACACGGTTATTGTAAACACCAAACACGGCGTCAGGGTTTTATCCAGGATCGTCGATCCGCGCGGACGGTTTTTCGTCCGCGCAAAATCGCGACTCTGCGGCAACGGGAGGCGCGATTCAAGTCGCCACGTATGGAACTTCACACACCTAAACCACCACGTTCACCAGCCGGCCGGGCACCACGACGACCTTCTTCACGCTCTTGCCGGCGACATGTTTTTGCACCTGCTCGTGCGCCAGCGCGGCGGCTTCGACCGCATCCTTGCCGGCGGTCTTGGCGACGCGGATATTGCCGCGCAGCTTGCCGTTCACCTGTACCACCAGTTCGATCTCGTCCTGCTCCAGCGCCGCCGGGTCGGGCTCGGGCCACGCGGCGTGCAGGATGTCCTCGCCATAGCCGAGTTCGCGCCACAGCGCATGCGTGACGTGCGGCGCGATCGGCGACAGCAGCCGCAGCAGGATCGACATGCCTTCGGCGAGCGTCGCGCTGCGCGCGGCGCCCGCCGCCGGGACGCGCTCGAGCGCGTTCAGGACCTTCATGCAGGCCGAGGCGACGGTGTTGAACTGGTGCTTGTTCAGATCGTAGTTCGCCTGCTTCAGCGTCAGATGGATCTCGCGCCGCTGCCCCGCATGATGCGGCGCCCCGGGCGCCGCGTGCTTGCCGAGCTCGCCGTGGTGCTCGTGCGCGAACGCCCACAGCCTCTTGAGGAAACGGAACGCGCCCTGCACGCCGGAGTCCGACCATTCGAGCGTCTGCTCGGGCGGGCTCGCGAACATCATGAAAAAGCGCGCGGTGTCGGCGCCGTAGTTTTCCATCAGGGACTGCGGATCGACGCCGTTGTTTTTCGACTTGGACATGGTGCCGATGCCGCCGTACTCCAGCGCATCGCCGTCGGCTTTGAGCACCGCCTGCGCGCGCTGGCCCTTGTCGTCCAGCCGCCATTCGACCTCGGATGGGTTGTAGTAGGCGACGCGTCCGGCGCCGCTTTTCCTCGAGTAGATTTCGTTCAGCACCATGCCCTGGGTGAGCAGGTTCGCGAACGGCTCGTCGAACTCGACCAGCTTCAAGTCACGCATCACCTTGGTCCAGAAGCGCGAATACAGCAGGTGCAGGATCGCGTGCTCGATGCCGCCGATGTACTGGTCCACCGGCAGCCAGTAGTTCACGCGCTCGTCCACCATCTTCGCCGCGCCCGGGCAGGCAAAGCGGATGTAATACCAGGACGAATCGACGAAAGTGTCCATGGTGTCGGTCTCGCGCCGCGCCGGCTTGCCGCAGCGCGGACAGCTGCAGTCCAGAAACGCGCGGTGCCTGGCGAGTGGGCTGCCGGCGCCGTCGGGCACCAGGTCCTCGGGCAGCGTCACCGGCAAATCCTGGTCCGGCACCGGCACCGCGCCGCAATCGTCGCAGTGGATGATCGGAATCGGCGTGCCCCAGTAGCGCTGGCGCGAGATGCCCCAGTCGCGCAGGCGCCACACCACCTGCTTGTCCCCGAGGTCCTTGGCGCGCAGGTCGGCGGCGATGGCGTCGGTCGCCTGCGCGTAATCGAGGCCGTCATATTTGCCCGAATTGATGCAGGTCCCGTAATCGGCGTAGGCGGGCTTCCACGGTTCGGGCACGGCGTCGCCCGCCGGGGTGCGGATCACGCACTTGATCGGCAGTTGGTATTTCAGGGCGAAGGCGTAATCGCGTTCGTCATGCCCCGGCACGCCCATCACCGCGCCTTCGCCGTAGCTCATCAGCACGTAATTGCCGACCCACACGGGAATTTGCTCGCCCGAGATCGGGTGGGTCACGGCAAGGCCGGTGGGCATGCCTTTCTTTTCCTGCAACGCGATGTCCGCCTCCTGCACGCTGCCGCGCTTGCACTCATCGATGAACGCCGCGAGCCGCGGATTATTCCGGGCGGCATGGGTGGCGAGCGCGTGTTCGGCCGCCACGGCGCAGAAGGTCACGCCCATGACGGTGTCGGCGCGGGTGGTGAATACCTTGATCGTGCCTCGCAGCGGAAACCCGCCCTCACCGCCATCCCCTCTCCCCGGGGGCGAGGGGAGCGCAGTGCTTCCGCCGTCGGCGGAAGTAAAATCGTAGGGGAAGCCGAAATTCACCCCGTGGCTCTTGCCGATCCAGTTGGCCTGCATGGTCTTCACCCGCTCGGGCCAGCCGGGGAGCGAGCCGAGCGCGGCGAGCAGCTCTTCGGCGTAAGCGGTGATCTTCATGTAGTACATCGGGATCTCGCGCTTTTCCACCACCGCCCCGGTGCGCCAGCCGCGGCCGTCGATCACCTGCTCGTTGGCGAGCACGGTCTGGTCCACCGGATCCCAGTTGACCGTGCCGGTCTTCAGATACATCAGGCCTTTTTCCAGCATGCGCAGGAACAGCCACTGGTTCCACTTGTAGTACTCGGGCCGGCAGGTGGTGACTTCGCGCGACCAGTCCAGGGCGAAGCCGAGCGACTGGAGCTGCTTTTTCATGTAGGCGATGTTGTCGTAGGTCCACTTCGCCGGCGGCACGCCGTTGGCCATCGCGGCGTTCTCGGCCGGCAGCCCGAACGCGTCCCAGCCCATGGGTTGCAGCACGTTGTAGCCGCGCATGCGGTAGTAACGGGTGAGCGCATCGCCGATGGTGTAATTCCGGACGTGCCCCATGTGCAGCTTGCCCGAGGGGTAGGGGAACATCGACAGGCAATAATATTTCGGGCGCGCGTCTTTTCCCGGCGGCTCCTCGATGGCGCAAAACGCGCGGGTGTCGTCCCAATGCGCCTGGGCTGCGCGTTCGATGGATTCGGCGTGATACTGGGCTTGCATGGGAGTTTCGCTGTGCGGCAGATTGCGCATTATACAAGGCCGTTCGCCGATCCCGGCCAAAGCGGCCGCAGGCGCGCGGGAAACCGGCCGCCTCGGCGAAATCCCCGGCCGGCCCGGTGCGCCGCTGCGGTAGAATCGCGTTTCGAAAAAACCGCGTCGCCCACGATGTCGCTTCTCGCCAATCTCAACCCCGAGCAACTCGCCGCCGTCACCCTGCCGAACCAGTCCGCGCTGATCCTCGCGGGCGCGGGCTCGGGCAAGACGCGCGTGCTCACCACGCGCATTGCCTGGCTGATCCAGACCGGCAACGTCAGCCCCGCCGGCGTGCTCGCGGTCACGTTTACGAACAAGGCGGCGAAGGAAATGCTCACGCGCATCTCCGCCATGCTGCCGATCTCCACCCGCGGCATGTGGGTGGGCACCTTTCACGGACTGTGCAACCGTCTGCTGCGCGCGCACCACCGCGACGCGGGATTGCCGCAGCTGTTTCAGATCCTCGACTCGGCCGATCAGTTGTCGCTGGTGAAACGCGTATTGAAGTCGATGAACGTGGACGAAGACCGCTTCCCGCCGAAGCAGGCGCAGCATTTCATCAATGCCAACAAGGAGGAGGGCAGGCGCGCGGGCGAGGCCGAGACCTACGACGATTTCAGCAGCCGCTACGCCGAGATCTACGCCGCCTACGACGAGCAGTGCCAGCGCGAGGGCGCGGTCGATTTCGCCGAGCTGCTGCTGCGGAGCTTCGAACTGCTGTCGAAAAACGAAATCCTGCGCGAGCATTACCAGGGGCGCTTCCGCCATATCCTGGTGGACGAGTTCCAGGACACCAACCGCCTGCAGTACCGCTGGCTCAAGCTGCTGACCGGTCCCGCCAGCGTAATCTTCGCGGTCGGGGACGACGACCAGTCGATTTACGCCTTCCGCGGGGCGAATGTCGGCAACATGGCCGATTTCGAGCGCGACTTCCGCGTCGAGAACGTGATCCGCCTGGAACAGAACTACCGCTCGCACGGCAATATTCTGGACGCGGCCAACGCGCTGATTTCCAACAATCGCAAGCGCCTGGGCAAGAATCTGTGGACCGCGGCCGGGCACGGCGAGCCGCTGCGGATTTACGAAGCGCAGACCGACGGCTACGAGGCCCGCTGGCTGGCCGAGGAAGTGCAGGCGCTCAACCGCGACGGCCTGGCGCGGCGCGAGATCGGCGTGCTCTACCGCTCCAACGCGCAGTCGCGCATCCTCGAGCACGCCCTCTTTTCCGCCGGGATTCCCTACCGCGTCTACGGCGGGCTGCGCTTTTTCGAGCGCATGGAAGTGAAGCACGCCCTCGCCTATCTGCGGCTGATCGCGAGTTCGGAGGACGACAGCGCGTTCCTGCGCGTGGTCAATTTTCCCGTGCGCGGCATCGGCGCGCGTTCGCTCGAAGCGCTGCAGGAGGCGGCCAGGGCCGGCGGCACCAGCCTTTACAACGCGGTGCCGCAATTGGGCGGCAAGGCGGGCAATTCCCTCGGCGCCTTCATCGCCATGATCGCGGCCTTGCGCAAGGAAGCCGACGGCCTCGCCCTGCCCGAAATCGTCGAGCACATGCTGGCGCGCTCGGGTCTGCTCGCGTATTTCCAGGCGGAGAAGGACGGCGCCGACCGGCTGGAGAACCTGCAGGAACTCATCAACGCGGCGGCGCTGTTCGTGCAGGAACAGGAGGTACAGACGGAGCAGCAGGACCTGGCCGCATTCCTCGCGCACGCCGCGCTCGAAGCGGGCGAGCACCAGGCGGGCGAGGGCGCGGACGCGCTGCAGCTGATGACCGTGCATTCGGCCAAGGGCCTCGAATTCCAGGCGGTGTTCGTCACTGGACTCGAAGAGGGCCTGTTTCCGCACGAGCAAAGCCGCAACGAAAACGACGGCCTGGAAGAGGAACGCCGCCTGATGTACGTGGCCATCACGCGCGCGCGCCTGCGCCTGTACCTGTCGTTCGCGCAGAACCGCATGCTGCACGGGCAGACGCGCTACAACGTCGCGTCCCGTTTTCTCGACGAGATACCGGCGGGCCTGGTGAAATGGCTGACGCCGCGCATGGGCCGCGAGCCCCTGCCAGCGCCGGTGCTCGCATCGGCGCGGGACGCCGCGATGCCGAGGTCCTTGCCGCGCGCGGACCAGATGGGCTGGCGCATCGGCCAGAACGTGGTCCACGCCAAATTCGGCCAGGGCGTGATCGTCGACGCCGAAGGCCAGGGGCCGGATGCGCGCGTGCAGATCAATTTCGGCCGCCAGGGGATGAAGTGGCTGGCGCTGGAATACGCCAAGCTGAGCGCGGCCTGAACGGCATCGTGAAGCCGTCCACGCCGTACCTTCCCCAGCTCGACGGTCTGCGCGGCCTCGCCATCTTCGGTGTGCTGCTATTCCATATCGGGCGCTTCGATCTGGGCTGGACCGGCATCGTGCTGTTCTTCGTCCTGTCCGGCTTTCTGATTACCGGCATCCTGCTCGACGGCAAGGAGCGCCCCGCTTATTTCGGCAATTTCTATGCGCGCCGGGCGCTGCGCATTTTTCCCGCCTACTACTTCGTGCTCGGCCTGACCTGGTGGATCAAGCGCGACTTTACCGTGAGCGGCCTGGAGGCCGGGATCGAGTCGGCGCTGCCCGAATGGACCTACTTCCTTTTGTATGTGCAGAACTACTGGATGGGCGAGCACTGGTTCCGCACGCCGCTTTCGCGCTTTCTCGGATTCACCTGGACGCTCGCGGTAGAGGAGCAGTTCTACCTGGTCTGGCCGCTGCTGGTCTATTTCCTCCGCGCCCGCGCCCTGCTGCTGCTGTGCGCGGCGCTGGTCGCTGCGGCGCCGCTGTTGCGCATGTGGATACTCGGGGCTACGGACAATCCGATGCTGACGCTCGCTTCGCTGCCTTCGCATCTGGACAGCCTCGCCACCGGCGCCGCGATTTGCCTGATGTCGCGCGATGCGCGCCTGCGCGTCTGGTTGAGCCGGCGCGCCGGCGCCGCCCTGCTCGCCGCCGCCGGCATCCCGCTGGCATGGCTGGTGGCGGCGACCGGGCTCGCGGCATATGGCCTGAACGCCCGCCTGCAATGGATGCACCTGCCCGGCAACGCCTGGTTTCTCACGCTGATTTCACTGGTGTTCGGCGCGGTGCTGATACTGGCGCTCGCCGGGACGCCGCGCCTGGCGCCGGCCCTCGCCTGGGCGCCGCTGCGCGCGCTCGGAAAAATCAGCTATGGCGTCTACCTTTACCATACGCTGGCGTATTTCCTCGTGTCCACCGCGTACAAGGTGTCGGTGTCTTTGCCCTTTACCGGCAGCCACATCGGGGACTGGGACATGCTTGCCGTCCATGCCGCGCAGATGACCCTGGCAGTGGCGATGGCGGCCGTCTCATATCGCTATCTCGAACGCCCGCTGCTCGCGCTGAAAGAACGCTTTCGTTAGATGTCACTCCGGCTCGCCGCTTTCGAACAGGCCCAACTGGCGGGCGCCGAACTCCAATGTCCGTTCGACCTCGCGCTTGGCCTCGGCGAGCGTCTTCGCCTGGCCCGCGCGGTTGCCCGCCTGCCAGCGGTAAATGCCGTCCCATTGGCCGCGCTCGCCCAGCTGCACCGTGCCGATGCGGTCCTTGCCCCACCAGTAGCCGTGCGACTGGTAGCCGCGCTCCCAGAACGGTTTGGCCTTGCCCGTTCTTCTTGGTTTTTTGGTCACCATAGGCGCTAGCTTACCAAAGTGCTCCCTGCGCCACCACCCAATAGCGCGCGAAACGCCCGGCGGCCGACCACAGCGCCACCGCGACCCAGTCGAGCCTGGCCCAGCCCGCGGCGAGGCACAGCGCGTCGCCCACCAGCGGCAGCCACGCCAGCGCCAGCAGCGGGCTGCCGTAGCGCGTCACGCGTTCGAGCTGGGTGAGCGGCTTTCTCGAGCCGAAATAGCGCCCGATCAGATAGGTGGTGAGGCCGCCCAGCGTATTGCCCAGCGTGGCCACGCCGATGGCGGGCCAGAGAAGATCCGCGTGCATCCTCAGCACGGCGAACAGGGCCGCCTCCGAGCTGATCGGCACCAGCGTCGAGGCGAGAAAGCTCGCGCCGAAAAGCGTTGCGAGGCTCGCCCAGGCGCCGATCACGCGCGCACTCCGCCAAGCGCCGGCGCGCATCCACCTTGCCCCGGCAAAGCACATCCTGCTACCCTTGCACGCTTACATTTCACTGTCGAACCACCATGCATCCCGATTACCTCGAAAAAATCCTCAAAGCACGCGTCTACGACGTCGCGATCGAATCGCCGCTCGAGGCAGCGCCGATTCTGTCGGCGCGGCTCCACAACACCCTGCTGCTCAAGCGCGAAGACATGCAGCCGGTATTCTCGTTCAAGCTGCGCGGCGCGTACAACAAAATGGCGCAATTGCCTGCCGCCAAACTGAAGCGCGGCGTCATCGCCGCCTCCGCCGGCAACCACGCCCAGGGCGTGGCGCTGGCGGCGCAGCGCCTGCACTGCAAGGCGGTGATCGTGATGCCGGTGACCACGCCGCGAATCAAGGTGGACGCGGTGCTCGCGCGCGGCGCCGAAGTGCTGCTCGTCGGCGATTCCTACGACGAGGCTTACCGGTACGCGCTCAAGCTGGAGAAAACGCGCAAGCTCACTTTCGTCCATCCCTACGACGATCCCGACGTGATCGCGGGCCAGGGCACCGTCGGCATGGAAATCCTGCGCCAGGCGAAGGCGCCGATCGACGCGATTTTCGTGGCCATCGGCGGCGGCGGGCTGATCTCGGGTATCGCCGCCTACGTCAAGCGCCTGCGCCCGGAGGTCCGCATCATCGGCGTGCAGCCGGTGGATTCCGACGCCATGGCGCGCTCGCTCAAGGCCGGCCGGCGCGTGCGCCTGGCGCAGGTGGGCCTGTTCGCCGACGGCGTCGCGGTGAAGCAGGTGGGCAAGGAAACCTTCCGCCTGTGCCAGCAACTCGTCGACGACATCATCCTGGTCGACACCGACGAGATCTGCGCCGCGATCAAGGACGTGTTCGAGGAGACGCGCGCCATCCTCGAGCCGGCCGGCGCCCTCGCCATCGCCGGGGCCAAGGCGTATGTGGAGAAAAAGGGCGTGCGCGGGCAGACGCTGGTGGCGGTCGCCTGCGGCGCCAACACCAATTTCGACCGCCTGCGCTTCGTCGCCGAGCGCGCCGAGGTGGGCGAACACCGCGAGGCCATCCTCGCCGTGACCATTCCCGAGCGTCCCGGCAGCTACAAGAAATTCTGCGCCGCGCTGGGCGCGCGCAACGTCACCGAGTTCAACTATCGCATCGCCGGTTCGAAGGAGGCGCATGTGTTCGTCGGCGTGAGCGTGCACGACCGCGACGAAACCGCGCGCCTGATCCGCGGCCTGCGCCGGCACGGCCTCACCACCATCGACCTGTCCGACAACGAGATGGCCAAGCTGCACGTGCGCCACCTGGTCGGAGGGCACGCGGCGCTGGCGAAACACGAGTTGCTCTACCGCTTCGAGTTTCCCGAGCGTCCGGGCGCGTTGATGCGCTTTCTGAACAGCATGCGCCCCGACTGGAACATCACCTTGTTCCATTACCGCAATCACGGCGCCGACTACGGCCGCGTGCTCGTGGGCATGCAGGTGCCGCCGCGCGAAATGGCGCAGTTCCGCCGCTTCCTGCACGACCTGGGCTATCCCTTCTGGGACGAAAGCAGGAACCCGGCGTACAAGCTGTTCCTCGGTTGAAGGAGTATTCCCGGTCGACGAGGGATTGCATTGCATTGTCGCGTGCTGATTGCTATGATTGCATGAATCATATCAATTGAGGTAACTACCATGATCCGCGAAGCCCCTGCCATGACGGTTCGGCAAAACCTCGGCGAGTTGCTCAACGAGGTCCAGTACCGGCATGGAAAAGTGCTGATCACCAAAGCCGGCAAACCCGTCGCCGCTCTGGTCGACATCGCCATGTTCACGCGCCTGCGCAAGCTGGATGAAGAGTTTGACCGGATGCGCGCCGAGCTCGCGCAGGCTTTCGCCGGCATGACGGAAAAGGCGGCCGGCGCGCTCGTCGATGAAGCGGTGAGGGACGTGCGCGCGCGACGCAGGAAGAAGTGAAGGTTGTATTGGACACAAACGTACTGCTCTCGGGGCTGATGTTCCCCGAGGGAACACCCGGCCGCATCATCGCGGCATGGGTCGAGGCACGGTTCGAGGTGGCGCTCTCCCTGGACCAGCTTGCCGAGATCGGCAGGGTTCTCGAATATCCGAAGATCCGCCGCAAACTCGGATGGGACGATCAGAGAATCGAGTTGTTCATCAAACAGCTTTACATTCGGGCTGAGGTGGTGGAACTCGGGACGATACCGGTGGAAGTCCCGCGCGACCCTGGCGACGCGCCGATTCTCGCGACACTCGCAGCCGCCAAAGCCGATGTTCTGGTGACGGGCGACGGCGATCTACTCGCGCTTCGCGACAAGTACCCGATCGAGACGCCTGCGGAGTTCGTGCGCCGCCTGTGAGCTGTCAGCGCGAACCAGACCGGCACGCGCGCAACCCCGCCTATCCCTTCACGCACACCACCTGTTTCAGGGTGTGCAGCACCTCGACCAGATCGGCCTGATTCGCCATCACCGTGTCGATGTCCTTGTAGGCGCCGGGAATCTCGTCGACCACGTGCTTGTCCTTGCGGCAGATCACGCCCTCGGTCTGGCGCGCTAGATCCGCCGCGGAAAACTGTTTGTTCGCGGCGGTGCGGCTCATCCTGCGGCCGGCGCCATGCGCGCAGGAATCGAAGCTCTCCGCGCACCCCTTGCCGCGCACAATGAAGCTCTGCGCCCCCATGCTCCCCGGGATGATGCCGAGGTCGCCCGCGCGCGCGCGGATCGCGCCCTTGCGCGTGAGCCAGACATCCGCGCCGTAGTGATGCTCCCGCGCCACGTAGTTGTGGTGGCAGTTCACCACTTCGCCGGTCACATCGAACGCGGGCAGGTGGCGCTTCAGGCCCGCGAGCACCAGCTCGGCCATTTCGCGCCGGTTCTGCATCGCGTATTCCTGCGCCCAGCTCACCGCTTCGACGTAGTCGCCGAAATGTTCGCTGCCTTCGGCGAAATAAGCGAGGTCGCGATCCGGCAACTGGATCATCGAGCGCTCCATGTCGCGCCGCGCGAGCCCGATGAAATAGGTGGCGAGCGCATTGCCGATGCCGCGGCTGCCCGAGTGCAGCATCACCCACACCCGGTTCGACTCGTCCAGGCACACCTCGATGAAGTGATTGCCCCCGCCCAGCGTCCCCATCTGGTTGATCCACTTCGAATGCCTGCCGACCGACTTCAGCAGCTGCGGATGCTTTCGCGTCATCGCGTCGAGCCGCCGGGCGAACGGCCGCGCCGCTCCCGCGAGCGCACGGCTATCGCTATGCTGCTCGCGCCCGACCGGCACGTCGCGGCTGATCTGGTCGAACACCTTCTTCAGCGATCGCTCGTCCAGCTGGTTGCCGCTGATGGAAAGCCTGCAGGCGACCATGCCGCAGCCGATATCGACGCCCACCGCGGCCGGGATGATGGCCTCGCGCGTCGCGATCACCGAGCCGATGGTCGCGCCGATGCCCAGATGCACGTCGGGCATGGCGGCAACGTGGTGGTGGATGATCGGCAGGCTGGCGATGTTCTCCAGCTGGCGCTTCGAATTCGCGTCGGCGTCGTCGGTCCAGATCTTGACCGGAACGCGCTGCGAGGTGAGGACTTCTTTGATCGGCATTGCCGGCTCCAAATGGCGTCCGCGCTCATGCTAGACGCGTTGTACTGCCCGCCTTGCGCTGGAATTACTATGCATGGTGGCACAAAGATCGAGTCCCTGATGAACTCGCGCGCCAATCCGCCCGACGCTGCTGAGCTCCAACTGATCCATACGCAACTTGCGTATATACGTAACTTGCGTATAATTACGCCATGAAAGCCGTCTTCGTCGAGTTGCCCGCTTTCGAGCGCCGCCGGCGGGATTACCTGGACGACGATTCCTTCCAGAGGCTTGAGGTTCTCTTGATGAAGCATCCCGAGGCCGGGGACCTGATGCCGGATACCGGCGGGCTGCGCAAGCTACGGTTTGCCGACGCACGGCGCAGCAAGGGCAAACGGGGCGGCCTGCGGGTGATTTATTACTGGTGGGATGCGGGGTTTCAATTTTGGCTGTTCACGTTGTACGACAAGGACGAGATGGATGACCTGACGCCACAGCAACGCAAGGCGCTCAAGGTAATGATCAAGGCGGAACTGGAAGCAAGGAGAAATTAATGAAGACTATCGTCAAAGCCAAGACGGCAAGCGCTGCCAGACGTGACTTTTTCGCCGAATTGAACGAGGGCATGGCGGCGCTCGCCGAAGCGCGGCAGGGCAAGCGGACGCTGCGTACCCATACGGTGGAGTACAAGCCGGCACCGAAAGTCACGCCCAAGGAGCTGATACGCGTGCGCGAAGATCTGAAGATCTCGCGTGCATTGTTCGCGGTCTATCTTCGGACCAACGTTCGCACGCTGGAGAACTGGGAGCAGGGGCGCGCCAAGCCGAATGCGCAAGCTGCGCTGCTGATTAATCTCGTCAAGCAGTATCCAGACACGGTCCAGCGGCTCGCGACCATTTAATCCAGCGGCGGTAAGAACGTCCTTCGCCCCGCTTGCGCAAGGGGTCCCGCATGTCGCGGATACTCCCCGCCCGCGGCGAGAGGGACAGTGGCGAATACCGGGGTCAGGCCCCGCTTATCTGCACTGCGCTCACCACCAACTCCAATTTGCGTTGTGGTTGTGCCAGGCTCGAAACACCGGGTCGAATTCAGGGTCAGCCAGCCAACGCCGCAACATGCGGTCGTTGGCAGTGCGAATCCGGTGATCGAACGTATTGCGATACCAGCGTGGCGCAGAAATGCGCAGGGTGACCGTCTTATCGGAATGAAAATGGGCAACCGCCTTGCGCCCGGCTTTGGATCGGGGATCGAGCTGTACCCAGTGGCCGAACGGAAGTCGAGACTCCCAGTCGTGCAGCACCCAGTAATACTCGTGACGCTCCCGCTTGCGGCGATACGTACGTGCCATGACATAGCTCCAGAAGTTGGTAACTACGTCATGGCGACCTCCCTTTTTCGAGCAAATTTGAAATTCATCATTCGTTAATTAACGCTCGTCAGCCAATTTCGATGACGAGGCCCGTGTTCGCGCCAATTCGCCCGCTACTCCCGCGCCGGCTCCTTGAACACTTCGGCCCGGTGCCACGCCAGGAACTCCGGCTGCGGCAGGCATTCCCTGCGTTGCGGCTCGATCAGGCCGGCGCCGTGGTGGGCGAGCAGCACGTTCTCCCGGAACGCGGGGTCGCGGGCTGGAAAAACCCTATGACAAGGTGACGCGCTATGCCGCTACAGGCGTCAGGCTGTACACCCGGGCAATCTGTGTCGCCGCCTTCAGATCTCCCCGCTTCAGGGCGTCGCGTACATCGTCAAGCTTGTAAGCGTCCTCGACTGACAGATATGGAGACCATCCGTCGTCATTAAAGATTGTCTCCACTTCCACCTCAGCTACGTAGATCCCCTCGTGCACAAGCTTGGAAATTCGACGTCCATTCATTTTCGTCTCCTCAGAAAGCCGGATTCCCATCGATCGGAATCCGGCCTGTATGCCGTGATCAACACCGCAGGGGACGACGCCCCTTTCGGAATTCCCCGTACCACATGCATCGATTCGCCGCGGCGGTCCTTCTGCAGAACCTACACGCAAGGTCCCTTGGCATAGTCAGGATAGTCCTCGACGACAATCCCTTCAGAGACATTTGCCAGTGCGTCTCTGGCAAATATCCCGTCTGCCGCCAATTCATCGTATCCGTGGTCCGATATACGGACCTCTCCGAGGCTGATCAGGCCGATATCCTGCCGGAATGTTTCACTCACCCGAAATCCTGCCAGAGTCACATCGCAACGCCAAGTCCCTCGTGAGGACGGAGCCTCTGCCCCGCAGACCATTCAATGCCTGGTCAAAAGATCCTGTTACGACAGGACAGTTTACGCCTCGCGGGAAGCACATGCAAAAACATGGTTCGCGCCCTCGCCCGCGAGCCTGGAACCACTTGATGTGCGCGGCTTCCAGTTCCTTATTTGAACAATGACAAATAGGCATCGAACATATACATCTTGCCGCGCCTGGCTCCGGTGATTTCCTTCAGTATCCCGAAGCGCTCGAGATCGGCGATCATTTTGTATGCCGATGCGGGCGACACGCCCGCGACCTCGCCCACCTTGGCCGCATTGACCACCGGGCGCTGATACAGGTAGACCATCACCTTCTGCGCGTTCGCCGTGCGGCTGCCCAGCGTCTGCAGCTGCGCCTCCACCTGGCTTTTCAACTTGAGGATGCGATCGAAGGTCGTGGTGCTACTTTTCGCCGTTTCGATCACCCCCACCAGAAAGAACTTGAACCATTGCGCGAGATCGTTCTTCTCCCGCACCCGCATCAGGTTGTCGTAATAGAGCTGGCGGTTGCGCTCGAAAAAGTCCGACAGGTAGAGAACCGGCTGCTTCAATATCCCCCGGCTCACCAGATACAGGGTGATCAGCAAGCGCCCCACGCGGCCATTGCCGTCGAGAAAGGGGTGGATGGTCTCGAACTGGTAATGCACCAGCGCGATTTTCAACAGCTCTGGAAAATGCTGCCGGTCGTTGTGCACGAACCGCTCGAGGTCGCCGATCAACTCGCCGATGGAAGCGTGCGCCGGCGGCACGAACACCGCGTCGGCAATGCTCGCCCCGCCGATCCAGTTCTGGCTGCGCCGGAACTCGCCCGGGTGCTTGTTCTTGCCGCGCACCCCCCGCATCAGGGTCTTGTGCGTCGCACGCATCAGGCGCGCGGAAAACGGCAGTGCCTGCAAGCCGTCTACCGCCTCGTTCATCGCCGCCACATAGTTCTGCACCTCTTCCCAGTCGTCGCGGCGCTCGGGTGCCACATCCTCCTTTTCCAGCAGCGCTTCCTCCATGTTCGTCTGCGTCCCCTCGATCCGGCTCGACTGGGTCGCCTCCTTCAGCACATGCATGCGGATGAAGAGATCGATGTTCGGGATGTACTCGGAATACATGTACAGCCGGCCCAGCTCCCGGTCCGCCTGGCCGAGGAGATGGAGCAAGGCCATATCGTCCACCACCCATGCGCGGTTGATGGGATTGGGCTGAAAGCTTTGATAGTGCGCCCGCCGGACCAATCGGCCAGACTGGAAATGCTTCATCGGAGCGCCCCCTGGGGAACCAGAACAAGCCCGGATGCTGTTTTAGATTTCACGCAAAAACTAAAATAGCGTAAAGCGCTAATTTAGTCCCGCGCCGGCTCCTTGAACACTTCGGCCCGGTGCCACGCCAGAAACTCTGCATTCGGCAGGCATTCCCTGCCTTGCGGTTGGATCAGGCCGGCGCCGTGGTGGGCGAGCAGCTTCGCTTTGGTGTCATCGCCGCCTATTGACGTGGAGGTGGCGGCTGAACACGATCTGGAGGTTCTCGGGCAGCACGGTGAACGCGCCGAGGTCGAAGATCTTGTGGTGCAGCGAGCACAGCACGAGGACGAGCCGAACCGGTTCCGGTTTGTATGCGGGCATGAAAGGCGAGTGGCCTCGATTGCCGCCGCGCGACATACGGCTGTACCATTCAGATGACCATTGGGACCGACAACGGTCCGGGCATTAACTTGGCTCAGCGGGGAACAACGCATGCGTGGCGCAGAGCGATACAAGGCGCGGGGGGTGGAGGCGGAGTTCGAGACGGGCTCCCGGGGGCGCGTGCTGCGGAACCTGGCGGGCATCCGGTCGGCGCGGGAAATGGCGAGCCGGGAATCCGAGGCGCTCCTCGCCGCCACCGAGCGATTGATCGACGAGACAGCGGTGAGCCAGCGGTTCGCGGCAGAGGATGTTTGCCGCATGCATCGCCTTTGGCTGGGGAAAATCTACCCCTGGGCGGGGGAGTATCGGCAGGTCAACATGGAGAAGGACGGTTTCCCCTTCGCGGCGGCGAACCAGGTGCCCCGGCTCATGCGCGAGCTCGAACGCGGGGCGTTGCGACAGTTCACGCCATGCCGATTCGACGACGCCGGCGAACAAGCGCATGCCTTGGGTGTCGTGCACGCCGAGTTGGTGCTGATTCACCCGTTTCGCGAAGGGAACGGGCGTTGTGCGCGCCTTCTGGCAACGCTCATGGCATTGCAGGCGAAATTGCCGGCGCTCGATTTCGGCGGGATACGCGGGCAAGAAAAGCGGCGCTATATCGCCGCGATCCAGGCTGCAATGACGCGTGACTACGCGCCGATTGCGGGGATATTTCGCGCGGTTATCGCCCGGACCCTGCGCTCGCAGGCTAGGGCTTTTGGCGGGTGACGTCGCCTTGAAGCGTGGTGCTTGCCAGGGTACTCGCCGCACTGCCGGATGAGGGCGTTACAGCCGCCTGCTTGAACGGCGCATGGATACCTTCGATGGCCGAAGAACTGGCTACCGAGGCAAACACGTTGCGCCGGCGCGCGACCGGGTCACGCAGGTAGGGATTGGCAGTGGAAAGCTTGGAACTCATGTTGCAAGTATAACAGCGCAAGTCGAAGGAAGCGCTGATCTGCTGCCAGAGGCAAGTTCCGAGGCAGCCGCCTAAATGTTCATAATTCCGGCCCCGGCCTTGAACCTGAACAAAGGCCTGCGGTTAGAAGCCTCCGCTACTCCCGCGCCGGCTCCTTGAACACCTCCGCTCTGTGCCATGCGAGAAACTCAGGATTAGGCAGGCATTCCCTGCCTTGCGGCTGGATCAGGCCGGCGCCGTGGTGGGCGAGCAGCTTCGCTTTGGTGTCGTCACCGCCCATCAGGTGGCGGCTGAACACGATCTGGTGGTTTTCCGGCAGCACGGTGAACGCGCCGAGGTCGAAGATCTTGTGGTGAAGCGAACACAGCGCGAGGCCGTTTTGCACCACGTCCGGCCCGCGCGCCTGGAACCACTTGATGTGCGCGGCTTCCAGCCCGATCGCGTGGCCGCCCATGCGCAGGTCGTGTCCGCAGACGCAGCAGCGGTATTCGTAGGCGAGCAGCACTTTCTCCCGAAACGCGGGATCGCGGCGGCGCTGCGCCTGCTCGGGGGCGGCCGCGTTGTCCGCATCGGCATTTGTAGGAGCGAGCTCGCTCGCGAATGCATCGAGGTCCAGCCCAACAGCAGTTGCCACGTCCTGGCGGATGCTCTCCGGGAAATGGGCGTTCAGGATGCGGCGGGCAATTTCCGCGACCAGTGCAGGATCGCGCGCGAGGGCGAGGCGCACCGGTTCGGCGAATCCGCCGGCGACGCGGCCGCGCCGCAGTTCGGTGATCGTCGGCGTGGCGCCGGCAGGGCGGGAAGTGATTTCGGCCGGCCCGGCAAGCTGCCAGACGCCGTCGGTGCGCAGATGCCAGAAGGGATTGTGCCGGGTCTTTTCGGAGCCGGAGGGGCCGAACTCCTCCAGCAGTTTCCCGAGTTTGTCCTCGATGCCGGCGAATTCCACCAGCGCCGATTCGCCGCGCAGCAGGCGCCCGAGCGCGAGCAGCACCAGCAGCGGCTTATGCACCGCGCGCCGGTCACCTTGCTGCCACACGCGAATGCGATCGAACGCAGAGAGGATTTCGTCGCGGGTCATGGCCAATACTACGCTTTTTGCAGAAGTATCCGGCGCATGCCGCCGGTGACATCGAAAGATAAATTAACGTGGCGCTTCGGGATGATGAAAGTATGCTCGGGGGAGACGAGGGAATCGTCCCGGATGACAGCCGCGAGCTCGTTCGCGAGAACAATGCGCCCCGCGCCGAGGGCGTAGAAAAGGCACGCGCCAGTCATGCCGGCATTCATTAACCTTGCGAAATCGGCTGGCGGTGGTACCCGACTGCTGGGTCCGTCGCGTCATGGCCGGAAGCGCACATGATATCCTTCTGTGCAGTGGAGAGACGCCGCGCGGCGTATAAGTCCGAAGACCGTACTCCCGACATTATTTACCCTGGAGCATGGCATGATGAATCCAACCGACCCGACGCGAACCGAAATAGGAGGGTGTCATCGGAGTGCCATTTGTATGAAAGCCGCGAGAATTAATTGGCAGTCTTTTGATTTGGATATCCTCAATTTCAAGTGCTAAGGCAAAGTGCGCTACTGGTGGGTCAACCAAAATCAAACCTACCGACACGAAGTGCCGGGTGGATACCTTTGGTCCCCTAAGCGCAAGTCGAACGGGCACGCGAACCCGTTCTACGATTTCATGCGCGAGATCTCACCTGGCGACGTTGTGTTTTCATTCACTGATACCTGGATTCGCGCGATCGGGATAGTTGCCTCACACGCCTACGAAGCGCCAAAGCCGCTCGAATTTGGACAGGCAGGCGCTTATTGGGACAAGATTGGATGGCGGGTCGATGTTCGATTTGCCCAGCTCCAATTGCCGACGAGGCCGTCAGAACATATGGCGGTATTGGCGCCGCATTTGCCAAATCAGTATTCGCCTCTGAGAGCCAACGGCCATGGGCTGCAAAGCATTTACTTAACTTCCCTACCTCAAAATCTTGCGGCTGCACTGGTGGATCTTCTTGGTGCGGAGGCTCGGGCAATAGTCTCGCGATACAGGGTTACCGAAGAAGCGCCGATACAACCGGCAATCGGCTTGCTCCAGTGGGAGCAACATGAAATGGATCGCGTGCGGAAAGACGATCAAGTACCAGAAACCATGCGCGAGGCTGTGGTAATGGCACGCCGTGGGCAGGGTCTTTTCAAGCAGCGTGTAATGTCACTTGAGCGGTCATGCCGAATTACGGGCGTAGACCGAGAAGAGCACTTGCGTGCGAGTCACTGCAAACCATGGAGAGATTCTAATAACGAAGAGCGACTCGACGGTGAAAACGGGCTGTTGCTGACGCCGACAATCGATCACTTGTTCGACCGAGGGTTTATTGGATTTGAAAACGACGGTGACCTTATCATCTCCCCCGTAGCCCATCCGGAGTCATTGTTGAAAATGGGCATCGACTGGACGAAGAAGACAAACGTCGGGAAATTCTCCGATGGCCAACGCCACTATCTAGAGTTTCACCGAGACAGTGTGCTGCTCCGATCGAAATTCTTGCACGAAATCTAGGGAATTACCGTCAAACCTAAGTGGACTGCTACGAATGCGCCGCACGTGGATCGCACAGCGGCCCAGTACCACGGGGAGGCACCCTTTGAAGAAGCCTGTCTTTCCTTGGTTTCCAGGCAGGTCTGCCTTGCGCTGCGTCAGTGCTCGCGGCGTTCTGCGCGTTGGCGTAACGCGCATGGACCGAGGCGCTCACCGCTATGCGAAGCAAGTTACGTGGTGCGGCACCTATTGCATCAAAGTAAGGCCTACCGCCGAGTCCTGGCAAGGACTGATCAGTCCATCCGCCACGGCTTGCCCGATCGCCCGAGATGGTAAATGAACGGTCCGGCATCGGTTCGGGCTATCTTACTCATGCGTGGCAGGGCACGTACCAGGATGGCGGCGGTGTCCTTTGCCGTGACGTTTCCGCCGGTGAATACAAACGCGCGAACTTTGGCCGCGTGAAGAGCAAGCCGCTCGAGTTGGCGATAACGAATGCGCTTGTCTCGGGTGAGAACTATCCAGCGGTGTTGTCCGGCCCGGGTAAGCCAGACCTCGTCGGGCGTGCCTCTTGCGAAGTGATCGGTAAGGCGCTCGATTAGCGCGCCGGCCTCACGCAGCGCCGCAACGACCGACGCGCCGTCTAGCGACTCATCGAGAAAAAAGGTGAGCGGCTCAGGCGGCCTTGAGGTCGAGCTCGCAGCGGATCGCGTCCCAGACCGCTTCTTCGCTTGCACCGTATTCCTTCGCCAACTCGGGAACAGGATCCCCGGCCTTGAATTGTTCGGCGAGCACCGCCGTCGGGATGCCCGTGCCGGCGACCACCGGCCGGCCGAACGACACGCGCGGATCGATCACCACGGTGCGCGGCTGTTCGCGCAAGGGTTGCGAGCGCATGAACGGATAGAGCTTGATCGGTACACCCTTGGCATCGCGCTCCACGCGTTCCAGATAGGCGCGGATCATGTCGGCCATTTCGATTTGGCCATTGCGGGATAGATTGATGATTTCACGCAAGCGTTCGACGAAAAGCTCGGCGCCTCGCGTCGCAAACTGCTCCTCCAGCAGCGGGCGCTTCGAGCCGAGTTGATCGGTTAGATACTTCAGGCCGCGCCGAATCGTGGGTAGCCCGACATGATGTTTTCGGCGTATGGCCGTGAGCACGTAGGCTTCGACCAGGTTCGAGAATGAGAGGCCCAAGGATTTCGGATCGGCGGGGCGGATGACGGCGTGGAACGAGCGCAGCTCGCCCTTATGCGAGTATTTCTGTCCAGCGAACCATGAACGCAAGGTTGACGCTGGAACGCCGAGGTAATGCGCTGCCTCGGGGACCGAGTACGCAGCGACGTCGCGGGGGTCGGTGATGTTGAAAGTGGTCAAGGCCGGTAGGTTGTAGGAGGTCGGCTGCGATTATAAGGCGATCTGCCTCCGCGTGCTAATCCAGCGGCATCCCGCTGTCGCGCACCGCCGTCTTCCACACCTCCACCTGCTCTCTGGTGTACGCGGCGAGTTCTTCAGGCGTCGAGTCCTGTACTTCGAACGCCTGGCGCTCGATCTGCGAGCGCGGCGCCGGCCGCGACTGCTGCAACTAGTTTTCGCATCGCAGTTCTCTCCTCGTCAAGTCGATTTCCTCGCATGGATTGTCCGGTGACGGTCGTTCTCGCGCAACCATGCGCCGCCCCCCACCGCGCTTCCCGCGTCACTCGACCACGCCGAGCCGCCCGCTGTGGCTGCCCATGTACCACAGGCGCCCGCTCGCATCGGTCACCATCTTGCGGATGCCCGGGTTGGACGATGGCAGCTTCACCACCTGCATCTTCTCCGTCTTCGGATCCAGGCGCACGACGGTGTCGGTGTTGATTTCGTTGACCCATACCATGCCGGCGCCATCCAGCGTGACCGCGTACGGCCCGGCGTCGCCACCGGGAAGCTGGTAGGTCTTCACCACCCTGGCTGCGACGGGGTCGAGCTTCGCGAGTTTGCCATTGCCGTAATAGGCGATCCACAACATGCCGTCGGGGCCGGTCGCGACGCGGCGCGGAGCGGAACCGCGGCCGGTATCCACTTCGGTCATTTTCCCGGTGCGGGGATCGAGCCTTCCCATCTTGTTGTCGCCCATGCGGCAGAACCAGACGTTGCCCGCCTGGTCCAGCGCCAGGCCGTACGGACCGCCGGAGGTCGGATACTCCGTGATCTTGCCGCTTTTCGTGTCGAGGCTCGCCACCTTGTTGCCGCTCTGCATGGTGAACCAGATGGTGCCTTGATCGTCGCTGATCACCAGGGTATGCGGGCCGCCGCGCCCGGACGGCGTCTCGTATTCCACGAACTTTCCGGTCGCGGGATCGAGCTTGCCGATGGTGCCGTTGCCGTTGCCCGTGGTCCACACCATGCCGTTCTTGTCCACGAGCAGGCCGTGCGGATGGTGCCCCGAGGGCAGGTTCCACTCGCGGAAGGTCTTGGTTTGCGGATCGAAGCGGGCGATCCTGTCGCCGGTCATCACCGAGATGTAGACGCTGCCATCGGGCGCGATGGCCGGATCGCGCGCGAAGCGCGGCGTGGGCACCGGCCATTCGCTCACGCTTCCGGAAAATTTCGCCGGCGCGCCCGGCGTGATGCCGTAGTTCGAGCCGCCCGCATGCGCGGCGAGAGGCAGGGCGGCGAGGATCAGCAGGGTGCGGAATATCATGGAGGCTCTCCGTTCAGTGGTGTGGATCTCAGGGCATTGCGACTTGCTGCTCGCTGCAATGGTACCGCCGCGTCGCGCTTATCGCCCGCCCCCATGCCGCCAGCGCACGGGCAGCGCGAGCGGTCCGCGAAAGTCGATCGTCGCTTGCCACGCCACGTCCTCGGCCGCGAGCTCGAGGCCGGGGAGCCGGTCGAGGAGGTGGGCGAGTGCGATGCGCAGCTCTTCGCGCGCGAGGGCGGCGCCGAGGCAGAAGTGCGCGCCGTAGCCGAAAGCCAGGTGGCGATTGTCGCTGCGCGCGATGTCGAAGCGGTCGGGGTCGGGGAACCGCGCCGGGTCGCGGTTGGCGGCGCCGAGGAACAGGAGCAGCGCATCGCCGGCTTTCACTTTGCGCCCGGCAAGCACGCCGTCTTCGACCGCGTGGCGCGGGGTCATTTGCACCGGCGATTCGAAGCGCAGGATCTCCTCGGACGCGGATGGAATCAGCGCCCGATCGCGGCGCAGCCGCTCGAACTGGTCCGGATGGCGGATGAGGCTGAGCACGCCGTTCGAGAGCATGTTGGTCGCGGTCTCGTGGCCGGCGGTCATGAGAAAGGTGGCGTTCGAATAGATCTCGTCTTCCGACAGGCGGCCTTCGCCGTCGGCCGCGGCGATCATCGCCGACAGGAGGTCGTCGCATGGTTCGGCGCGCCGGCGGGCCGTGAGCGCGCGCAGGTACTCGCGCATTTCGGCGAAGTGGCCCTCGGCCGCAAGCGCGAGCCGCTCGCTTGGTGAGCCCGAGCCGACGAGGAAGACGATGTCCTGCGCCCACCACTTGAAGCGGTCGAGGTCGGCCTCGGGCACGCCGAGCATGGCGCCCACCACCATGGCGGGCAGCGGGTAGGTGTAGACGCGGTGCAGGTCGGCTTCGCCGCGGGCGGCGACGGAGTCCAGCAGCCGCGCGGAGATGCGCTCGATCATATCGGTGACCCGCTTCACCATGCGCAGGCTGAAGGTCGATGCCAGCAGCCGGCGGATGCGGGTGTGATCGGGCGGATCGCGGAAGGCGACGATGCCTTCGAGCGTGCGCCGGACGAGCGGGCAGCGCGCGCGCACATCGGCGTCCAGGGGTTGGAGGATGCCGCCGGCGCGATCCGAGCTCAGCCGCCGGTCGGCGAGCAGCGCGGCGACCTGGTCGTAGCGCACGACGACGCGGCCGATGTCCTCTCCCGACGCCTCCGCCGCGCGAAAACGCGCGTACACCGCGTACGGATCGCGCAGGCCCGCGGGGGAGGCGAGGTCGCGGACGCTGGGGACCGTGTTCGGCGTGATCTCTTGCATCGCTCCTCGTGCGACGCTCACTCGCGCGGCGCTTCCGGATCTTCGCCGAAATACCCCGGCGCGATCTCGCCGGCGTAACACACGGGTGAACTGAGGCTCGATCCTTTGGCGTTGCCCGGCACGCCGAGATATTCGAGCTTGCCGTCATCGCGCCGGTATACGCCGCGCTCGGTGACGACGTAATCCATGGGCCTGTCCCAGGGCTGGGGGTGGATGGTGGGGATCGCGCCGAGTTCGTAGCCCACGCCGATCACCAGCGGCTTCGCCTCGCGCAGGCTCTCCAGCGTGCGGTCGAAAAAGCCGCCGCCGTATCCGAGGCGATAGCCCTCGCGATCGAAGCCGTTCACCGGCAACAGCACCGTGTTCGGCAGCAGCGCGGCGCCCGCCCTGGGGTAGGGGATGTCGAGCTTGCCCAGCGCCATTTCCACGCCCGGATGCCATTCGCGAAAAATGAGCGGCGTATTCGGGGCGAGCACCACCGGCAGCGCGGCGGTCGCGCCCTGCTCACGCAGCCGGTGCACCAGATGGCGCGCGTCGTACTCGTTGCGGATCGGCCAGCAGAACGCCACCACGCCTTTGGCGAGGCCGGGAAAGCCGAACTGCAGGTGCCTATCGATGGCCAGGCGCCAGTCCTGGAGCCGCTCCGCGGGCACCGCCTGCCTCTGCGCGAGCAGCTCGCGCCGCAGGTTCTTGCGCCACTCCATCAGTTCAGCGTGCTGCATATATTTGGTGCCCGTCATCCATCTGGGTGGTGGAGCGTTTATACTATTCTCATCATGGAGTTAGCCGGAAAAATCACTATAGCACCGATGCTGCGCGCGCTGCTGCTCGCGCTCGCCCTGGCGGCACCGGCGGCGGAAGCGGCGCCGGCGCGCACGCAGACGCAGGACGAGATGTTCCTTGCCGCAGCTGCCGCGGCGCGCGCCGGCGACTATAACAAGCTCGCCCGCTACGATGCGCAACTGCAAGGTCACCTGCTCGAGCCCTATGTCGGATCCTGGCTGCTGCGCGCGCACCTGGACACTACCAGCGCGGACGAGGTGCGCGCCTTCCTCGCGCGCGAGCAGGGGAGTTACCTCGCCGAGCAGATGCGCAGGGAATGGCTGAAGGCGCTGGCGAAGAAGCAGCAATGGGAGGTGTTCCGCGCCGAGCATCCGCTGCTCGCCGGCGAGGACGCCGCGATCGCCTGCTACGCGCTGCAGGCGCGCTGGGAGCAGAAGGACGAATCGGCGCTGGCCGAAGTGCGCGCGCACTGGTATGCGCCGCGCGAACTGCCCGAAGGCTGCGTGCCGCTCGCCGAGGCGCTCATTGCCGGCGGGCAATATACCACCCGCCATGTGTGGGAGCGCGTCCGCGTGCTGCTCGAGGCCGGGGTGGTCAGCGCGGCGTGGAACGTCGCCGGCTACCTGCCGTCCCGCGAGGCGCTGGAACGCGGGCAGCTTTTTGGCGCAGCCGCCGGACCGCAGCGCTACCTCGGCGACAAGAAGAAGGACTGGTCGCGCCGGCAGGTGCGCGAGCTCACCATGTTCGCGCTGCATCGCCTGGCGCGCACCGATCCGCTCGCGGCCGCGGGCTATTGGGACAAGAAGCTGCGCGCGAAATTTTCCGCCGAGGAGCAGGGCTACGTCTGGGGCCAGCTCGCGCTGCACGCGGCGCGGCGCAACCTGCCCGAAGCGCTGCGGTGGTACGTCGAGGCCGGCGACGCGCCGCTCGCCGAGGAACAGCTCGCCTGGCGCATGCGCGCGTCCCTGCGCCAGGGCAATTGGGATGAAGTCAAAGCGACGGCGGAAAAGATGTCGCCGCTGCAAAGGAACGAACCGGCGTGGATCTACTGGCAGGGGCGCGCCGCGCTGGCGCAGGCAAACGCGGCCGAGGCGCGCACGCTGTTTGCGCGCATCGCCGGCGAACATCATTTCTACGCCCGGCTTGCCGCCGAGGAACTGGGCCTCGCGCTCGACATTCCGCCCAAGGGATATACGCCGGCGGCGGAAGAGGTGGCCGCGATCGCGCGCGAGCCCGGCTTCCAGCGCGCCCTGGCTTTGTACCGCCTGGACCAGCGCCTCGACTCGACGCGCGAATGGATCTGGTCGATTCGCGGCATGGACGACAAGCGGCTCCTCGCCGCAGCCGAGTTCGCGCGGCAAAACGAAATGTTCGACCGTGCCATCAACACCGCCGACAAGACCCTGGCGCTGCACGATTTCAGCGTGCGCTATCTCGCGCCGCATCGCGCCGCGCTCGGCGACCATGCGCGCGCGCAGCAACTGGAGGAAGCCTGGGTGCTGGGGCTGGTGCGCCAGGAAAGCCGCTTCGCTCAAGCGGTCAAGTCCTCGGCCGGCGCGGCGGGCCTGATGCAGCTCATGCCGGCCACGGCCAAGTGGGTGGCCCACCGCATGGGCATGCGCGACTATTCCTGGGCGCGGGTGACCGACACGCAGGTGAACGCGGCGCTCGGCACCTATTACCTGCGCCACGTGCTCGACGACCTGGACGGCAATCCGGTGCTCGCCGCGGCGGCCTATAATGCGGGACCCGGGCGGGCGCGCAAGTGGCGCGACACGCGGCCGCTGGAAGGCGCGATTTACGCCGAGACCATACCGTTCAACGAAACCCGCGACTACGTCAAGAAAGTGATGAACAACACCATGTATTACGCCGCCATACTGGGAGGCCAGGCGCGCTCCCTGAAAACGCGCCTCGGTACCATCGCGCCCCGCGGCGGCAGAGACAAGCTGGTGGCGCAGCGCGCCTTCGAAGAGGAAGAACCGCAATGAAACTGGATCGGATAGCTGTACTTGGCGGCAGCGGATTCATCGGCCGCCACGTGGCGCGCATGCTGGTCGAGCAGGGAAAATCGGTCGTCGTGACCACGCGCCGGCGCGACAACGCCAAGCACCTGTTCATGCTGCCGACGGTCGAGGTGGTCGAGGCCGACGTGTGCGATCCGGCGCAACTCGAGGGCGTCCTGCGCGGCTGCGATGCGGTGATCAATCTGGTGGGCGTGCTGCAAAGCAGGCCGGGCGAACCCTACGGCGACGATTTCCGCCGCGCACATGCCGAGTTGCCGCGCGATCTCGCCGCGGCGTGCGAGCATCTGCACATCCCGCGCCTGTTGCACATGAGCGCGCTGAACGCGTCGAGCAAGGGTCCCAGCGCCTACCTGCGCTCCAAGGGCGACGGCGAGAACTGGATGTTCGCCGAAGGCAAGCGCCTCGCCATCACCGTGTTCCGCCCGTCGGTGGTGTTCGGCCCGGAAGACAGTTTCGTCAACCTGTTCGCCCTGCTGCAACGGTTTCTGCCGGCGGTGTTCCTCGCCTGCCCCGACGCGAAATTCCAGCCGGTCTATGTCGAGGACGTGGCGCGGGCGCTGGTGCATGCGCTCGGCGATCGCGACAGCTTCGGCAAAACCTACGACCTCGCCGGCCCGAAAGTCTACCGCCTGCGCGACGTCGTCAAGTTCGCCGGACGCGCGAGCGGCCACCCGCGCTTTGTCATCGGACTCAACGCGAAGTACTCCATGCTGCAGGCGTGGATCATGGAATGGCTGCCGGGCAGGCTGATGAGCCGCGACAACGTGCTGTCGATGTCGGCCGACAGCGTCAGCGCCGCACCCTTCCCGTTCGGCATCCAGCCTGCGGCCCTCGAGGCGGTGGCGCCGGGCTGGCTGCAAGGGGACTCCGCGTGCAGGCGCTACAACCTGCTGCGCGGCCACGCCGGCAGAAAGACGCGCGCAGCGTGAAGCCGCTCAAGCTCGTAGTCGCCAACAAGAACTACTCTTCCTGGTCGATGCGGCCCTGGGTGCTGCTCACTCAGGCCGGCATCGCATTCGAGGAAATCCAGCTCAAGTTCACTGAGGATGCCGAGGGCGGGGTCGCGGTCGCGGGCATAGCACCCTACTCGCCCACGGGCCAAGTGCCGGCATTGATCGCCGATGGCGAGCCGGTGTGGGATTCGCTCGCCATCGGCGAAGCCGCGGCCGAGTTGTTTCCGGGGAAGACGCTGTGGCCGGCCGACGCGCGCGCGCGCCAGGTGGCGCGCTCCATTTGCGCCGAAATGCACGCCGGGTTCCGCAATTTGCGCGGCGCCATGCCGGTGAACATCCGCGCTTCGCATCCGGGCAAGGGCATGAGCCCTGCGGTGCAGCGCGACATCGACCGCATCGTCGAGATCTGGGAATCCTGCCGCGCGCGCTTCGGCGCCGGCGGTGAAATGCTGTTCGGGCAGTTCGGCATCGCCGACGCCTATTACGCGCCGGTGGCCACGCGTTTTCTCACCTACGCGGTCGCGTTGCCGCCGCTGGCGCAGCGCTACGCCGACGCGCTGCTCGATCTGTCCGCGGTGCGCGAATGGATGGCGCAGGCGCGCCGCGAAACCGAATTCGTGCGCGCCGACGAACCCTATGCCTAGCGCCGGCCTGACCCCGGCCTGACCACCCGGCAGGCCCCCGGTGAAGATTTACGCTGTCGGCGGCGCGGTTCGCGATGAACTTCTCGGGCTGCCGGTCAAGGACCGCGACTATGTCGTGGTCGGCGCCACGCCGGAGGATATGACCCGCCTCGGCTACAAGCCGGTGGGCAAGGACTTCCCCGTGTTCCTGCATCCGAAGACGCGCGAGGAATATGCGCTGGCGCGCACCGAGCGCAAGACGGCGCGCGGCTACAGGGGTTTCCAGGTGTATGCCGCGCCGGACGTGACGCTCGAACAGGATCTGTCGCGGCGCGACCTCACCATCAACGCCATCGCCCGCGACGCCGGGGGCCGCATCATCGATCCCTGCGGCGGCGCGGCCGACTTGAAGCGCGGCGTGCTGCGCCATGTGAGTCCGGCGTTCGCCGAGGACCCGGTGCGAATCCTGCGGGTCGCCCGCTTTGCCGCGCGCTTCGGTTTCAAAGTGGTGCCGGCCACGCTGCGCCTGATGCGCGCGATGGTGGAGGCGGGCGAGGCCGACGCGCTCGTGCCCGAGCGCGTGTGGCAGGAGCTGGCGGTCGGCCTGATGGAAGCCGCGCCCTCGAAAATGTTCGCGCTCTTGCGCAACTGCGGGGCGCTCGCGCGCGTGCTGCCGCAGCTGGCGGCCGCCTGGGAGAGCCGCGCGCAGTACGCGCGCTCGCGGCGCGCGCTCGATTACGCGGCCGCGCAGGGCCATGCGCTCGAAGTGCGCTACGCCGTGCTCGCCTGCGCGCTTGCCGGCCTCCCTGCGCCCGAGCGCGAGCTGCGCCAGCTGAGCGCGCGCCTGCGCGCGCCCGCGGACTCGCGCGATCTGGCCCTGCTCGCGCTGCGCCATGGGGCGCAGCTGCGCCTCGGCGCGACGCTGGCGCCCGAAGCGGTGGTCGCCTTGCTGCAGGCCTGCGACGCCTGGCGCAGGCCTGCGCGCTTCGAACAGTTGCTGCAGGCGGCCGGGAGCGTCAACGCCAGCGGCGCGCGGCCGTTCGCCGCCGCGCCGCGGCTGCTTGCCGCGCTTCGCGCCGCGCGCGCCGTGGACGCCGGCGCCATCGCCGCGCGCGAATCAGAGGCGCACAAAATCGCCGCGAAGCTGCGCGCCGCGCGCGTGGCCGCGGTGAAATCCGCGCTCGCCGCCAGGTAGATTTGTGTTGTCCTCCAAGAGGACTTTCCCCTCAGGGGGGATCGAGACCTTCGGGGCGTAGGAGCGAGCTTGCTCGCCCCTACAAGAAAGGTGTAACAGTTTGTTGCCGCTGTATGCGTTCGCACCGGCCCGGCGTTATTGTCCTCACCGCTTTCATTTTGGAGGACACGATGTTCAAACGTACCCTGATTGCAGCTCTTTTCCTGGTTCCCGCGCTGGGCTTCGCCGCGGACAATACGACGGCGACGGCGACGGCGACCGCCGCCGCAGGCGAGCGCGGCAACTATTTCAAGAAAGCCGATGCCGACGGCAACGGCACGCTGTCGCGCGCCGAGGTGGAAAAATCCCTGCCGCGCCTGGCGAAGAAGGTCGACAAGATCGACACCAACAAGGACGGTCAGCTTTCCAGCGAAGAACTGAAGGCGGCGCTGAAGGCGCACAAGCACGCGCACAGGAAGGCACACAAGGCCGATCACCTGGCGAAGGCGGCCGAGCGCTTCAAGCATGCGGACACCGATGGCGACGGCAGCATCAGCCGCGCCGAGGCCGGGAAGAATGCCCCGCGGCTGGCGCAGAAATTCGACCTGATCGACAGCGACAAGGACGGCAGGCTGACGCAGGACGAACTGCGCGCCTATCACGAAGCCAGGCGCATTCGCAAAGAAAAGGTCTGACCCGGTGACCTGCCCGCGCGGCGATCAGATCAGCCGCGTGAGCAGGGTCAGCGCGAGGGACAACAGGATGGTGGTTGTGACGGGCAGGTAGTAGGACTTGCCCTTGTGCCGCAGGGTGATGTCGCCAGGCAGCCGCCCGAGTCCGAATTTTCGCAGCCAGGGCATGCACAGGGTCAGCACGACCAGGGCGAGGATCAGCGTCAAAAGCCACTTCAACATCGAATCATTGTAAACTGCCGGCAACAATAAAAACCCGGCGGTTAAGAAAATGATCGATCTGTATACGTGGAAGACGCCCAACGGCCGCAAGGTTTCGATAATGCTGGAGGAATGCGGCCTGCGCTATGACACCCACGCGGTCGACATCGGCAAGGGCGAGCAGTTTACGCCGCAATTCCTTGCCCTCAATCCCAACAACAGGATCCCCGCGATTACCGATTCCGACGGTCCGGACGGTAAGCCCATCGCGCTGTTCGAGTCGGGCGCCATCCTGGTGTACCTCGCCGGCAAGAGCGGCAGGTTTCTGCCCGCGACCGATCGCGGCAAATACATTGCCTTGCAGTGGCTGATGTTCCAGATGGGCGGGGTGGGCCCGATGTTCGGCCAGGTGCACCATTTCCTGCGCTCGGCCAAGGAACAAGTGCCTTATGCCATCGAGCGCTACGGCAAGGAGAAGGACCGCCTCTACGGCGTATTGAACAAGCGTTTGGGCGAGGCCGAATATCTCGCCGCTGAATACTCCATCGCCGACATCGCCACCTACCCCTGGGTCGCGCGGCACGAGTGGCACCGGACCGAACTTGCGGACTTTCCCAACGTAAAGCGCTGGTACGAGGTGATCGGCGCGCGCCCTGCGGTGCAGCGCGGCATGGCGATTCCGGCCTAGGCGCCAGGCAAGCGATGGACGCGCACGCCGGTTCGAAAAAAACAGAACAACTGGAAATCATCGAAGCCGGTCCGAAGAAGGGCGGCGGCGGGCGGCCGCTGTTGTTCGTGCACGGCGCTTTTGCCGGGGCCTGGTGCTGGGCCGAGCACTTCCTGCCCTATTTCGCCAAGCAGGGGTTTCGCGCCTGCGCGGTGAGCCTCTCCGGACACGGCGGCAGCCCCGGACGCGACCGGCTCGACTGGCTTTCCATCGCCGATTACGTGCGCGACCTGGCGCAAGCCGTCGGCAGCGTCGGCGGCGATCCGCTGCTCGTCGGGCATTCCATGGGCGGTTTCGTGGTGCAGAAGTACCTTGAGCGGGCCGCGGCGCCCGGCGTCGTGTTCATGGCGTCGGTGCCGCCGCAGGGCCTGTTGTCGTCTTCGATGGCGCTGGCGTTTTCCAATCCCGGCCTGTTCGCGGACGTGAACTCGATGATGCACCACGGCCGCGTTTCGCTCGACGCCTTGCAGCGCGTTTTATTTGCCAACCCGGTCGAGGTGGAAAAGCTGCGCGCCTGTTACCGCCGGATGCAGCCGGAATCGCAGCGCGCGATGTGGGACATGACTTTTTTCAATCTGCCGCATCCGGGGCGCGCGCGCTGTCCGCCGATGCTGGTTCTGGGGGCGGAGTCCGACATTCTCGTGCCGCCGTCGCAGGCGGAACTGGTCGCGAGCTACTATGGCACCGAGGCGGAAGTGTTTTCCGGCATGGGGCATTTGATGATGCTCGAAGCCGACTGGCAGAAGGTCGCCGACCGCATCATCGGGTGGATGCGGGCGGGCGAACTCGACAGGATCTAGAGCCCGCCGCGAGGCGCTTCATCTGGGCCTGCGATAGAGTTTGACGGTTTCGTGCGGACGGGTGACGAATTCCATGTCTGCGTTGAGGGCGTCTGGATGCTGCGCGGGCAGCGACAGCGCGGCGGAAGCGGCCGCCGGCGCCGGACAGCTCCCCGTGAGCCGGTAAGCGATGGCCGTGGCAAGCATGCGCTCGGCGGGATCGCCCAGCGCGTGCTCGAAATCATCGGTGGCGGCACAGGTCGCGGGAATGCCGGTAACCGGGGTCACCGTGCCTTTGTCATTGCGGCCTTCGAACTCGATGCCGAAGAACGCCAGGGTGCAATTGTCGGTCTGTGAGAATCCGTAGGGCTTGCCGCAAGTGGTGCCGCCCACCAGCGCGACATCGATGTCGATGCCGCGCAGCGCGCTGATGAAGGCCTCGCTCGCCGAGCAGGTGCTGCCGCTCGTCAGCACCGAAACCCGCCGCAGGTCGAGCGCGCTGAAGGGCTCGCCCGCGCGCGCGCTGTTGCCGAAGAACGTGGTGATCGCATCGACGAATTCGATATCGACGTTTTCGGCGCTGCGCTTGTCGTTGTAGGCTAGGCTGTCGAATACCTTGCCGCTGCTCTGGGCCCGGCCCGCCACCATGTAGCCGAGCTGCGCGGCGATATGGACGAAACCGCCGCTGTTGTAGCGCAGATCGACAATCAGATCGGTGACGCCCGCCGCGGCAAATCGCTTGAACGCGTCCGCCAGCTGCACCTCGCCCACGGGCGTGGCGAAACTGTTGTAGGCGAGATACGCCGTGGTGGTGCCGGGCAGGACGCGATCGACGATGAGCGGTGTGGTGGCGAAAGTCGCGCTGGCCACGGTCAGCGTGCGCACCGGTCCGCCGGGCGTGTCCTGAACGCCGATTAGCGACGACGTGCCGGCGGCGCTGTTGAACAGCTTGTCCGACAGTGCCGCCGGGAGTGAAAGCGAAGTGGCCACGCCGTCAACCGTGGCGAGCACCATGCCACGCGCAAAGCCGGCCGCCGCCGCGGGCCCTTTCGGATCCACATAGGCGATTCGAATAATGCCGCCATTGCCGTTATCGCGCCTCAGCGTAAAGCCGACGCTCGTCGCGGTGCCGCTCTGAAAAACGGCGTCGGCCTCCGCCTGGTTCATGACAAAGCTGAAGCGATCCTTCGACGGTACTCCGCGCACCGTGTAGTCGAGAAAAAGGTTGCTCACCGTGTTGGCGTAGGTATTGGGATCGATGCTCGCGAGCGGCGCGTCGCGGTAGAACAGATAGTTCTCGTTCAGCCAGGAGCGCACCCAGTTCTTCTGCCGATTGTCGGTGCAGGTGCCCTCGTCCCAGTCGCTCATGAGGGCGCCCGCAGCCGGCGCGGCGCTCGCCAGCAGGCCCGCGAACTGTGCGGAGGGCTCGAATCCACCGGTCAGCGCCGGAGTTGAGCCGTCGCTGCCGCCGCCGCCACCGCACCCCGCCAGAAGAACGGCGCAAATCGCCAGGCACGACAATGCGGCAGTCCGATTCGGCCGGGCAGTGAGGCGCGACAGCCGCAACGGCAACATGGCCTCCAACGGGGACATAAACATACTCAAGCTCGGACTCAGGCAATTTCCCGATTGCTTTCGAACCGTGAGAAAGCGACGGCTCCGGAACGAGCATATTACAAATGCGAAACAAAAGGAGTCAGGCCCTAGCTAAACACAAATAAGGCCTGACTCTGGTCGCACGCGCTGAGCGCGCGCGTCAACGCGCATGACTGTCGCCGGCCCGATCCCGGGGTGTTCTCCCATCTGATCGGGCGGCGGTTCGAATTACGGCACCAGAACAAAGCTCTGAGTCGCATCCACGGTAGCAATGTCCTTGCTCACCGCCTGGGTCTTGTAGCCGGTCGCGGACCCTTCTACCGTGTACTTGCCCGCCACGGCAGCTTGTGCGGCAAGCGCAATCGGCAGAGTCGCGCTGTACTGGCCGAACATCGGCGCGCCGATGGGCAAGGTGAGCGCGTAGGCGCCGAGGGTTGTGGCCGAATCATCGGCAGCGACGAACTTCACCGTCACGATCGGGGCGGTGCCGAAGGTTTGCTTCGCCGCCACGTAGGCGACCTCAGTCGAGCTCGCCGGATTCAAGGTTGCCGTGCCGCTGACACCGTGCGTGAGGGACACCGGCAATACGATCGGCGTGACGTTGTTACTGAGGGCCGTAACGCTGGTGGTGCTCGCGACCGGCACCGTGGCAACCACTGCCGTGGCGCGGCCGTTTGCGGTGACGACGACATCGTAGTTTCCCGGCGCAAGGCGAGCGAGGAAGAATTCGCCGGTTAGCGCGTTCGGCGCAGTCGATTGAACGATCACGCCGTCTTGCTGCGCCGTAACCATGACGGTGCTGCCGAGCAACGCGAGATCGACAAAACCGTTTATGCCGTTCAGCACGAAGGGGATGACCTTGATCACCGGTTTCAACGCATAGGCACCGTTGCCGCGCGTCACGACGGACTTGCAGGCGTCGAAATCGAGCAGCAGATCGACACGCTGCCCCGAGGCCACGTCGAATTGGTTGACCAGCTTGATTCCGCTTTGCACCGCGCTCGGGGTAACCAGCGCGGTCTCAACACCGCCCGTGGGGACGACCGAGTTGGCGAGGCCCACTGCGGTGTTCGGGTCCAGCACCAGGCGCAGTTGCGTGTAATGGCCCGCTGCCAGCGGTGTCTCGCCAAGGCTGTTGAGCGCGCCGTTGGTCAGGCTGAGCAAATCGATTTTCCGCGCGGGGTTCAGCGTTATATCCGTCCAGCCGGCATCGGTGTCCGAGGCCGAACTGCTTTGGTGCACCCGCACTTTGACGACGGTCACATACACCTTGTCAAAGCCGCAGGCCGGCGCATCGGTCAGGGAAACGCCGAGCGTACCCGTTGCCGCGGCGACCGGCGCCGGGTCACCTCCACCGCCACCACCGCCGCATCCGGCCACAACGAGCGCCAAGAGCGATGCCGTCAACCACGCGAACGACCGGGACTTGGAATGATTGTCGAAAGTTTTCATCTTGTTTGCCTTTTGAAGTGGCCGCGAAAAACGCCGGCGGACATTGGAACGCGGACCATGCTCGGCCCCGCGACACCGCAATATGTACCTTGGGACGGCGCACATCTGTGCGCTAGTGCACAGAACAGGCAAATTGGCGATACAAAGGAATCAAAACCGGTAATATTCACGGAACGCGCCGGCCGCGCGGTCTCTTGGCGACACCGCTATTTGCGCGAACACCGCGCGCCAGCCGGGCGGCGCTAGCGCGGCAGTTGGACGATGAAGCGCTCGATCCCCGTAAGCAGCATTTCGACTGCAATCGCGGTGAGCACCAGCCCCATCAGGCGTTCCATAGCGATCATGCCGCGTTTGCCCAGCCAGCCGCTGATGCGCTGCGCCGCGATCATTACCGCGACGGAGACCAGCGAAGCGATGCTGAGCGCCGCAACCCAATCGAACACGCGCTGCGGCTCGCGCGACACCAGCAGCAGCACAGTGGCGAGCGCAGACGGTCCGGCGATGGCCGGAATCGCCAGCGGCACGATGAACGTGCCTTCGTCGCCGGAGTCGCCGAATATGCCCTCGGCATGCGGGAACACCATGCGCAGGGCGATCAGGAACAGGATCAGCCCGCCGGCGATTGCCAGCGCGTTATCCGACAGCCGCAGCAATTGCATGAACTGGTGGCCGCCGAACATGAAGGCGAGCAGCACGCCGTAGGCGATGGCGCATTCGCGCAGAACGACCCTGGTACGCGCTTTCGGGTCCACGTTCTTCAACACCGAGATGACCAGCGGCATGTTTCCGAACGGATCCATCACCAGGATCAGCAGGATGGTGGCGGAAACGATATCCATGGCTAAGAGCCCCTAACACAATGAAACACGTGATGCGTTGCGACCAGGACGGGATGGATGCAAGGCGCGGCGCGCCGGCAAGGGCCGTTCCCTTGCCAAGCGACGCAACGCCGTAGACGCCCGTCCTGGTCGCAACCCGAAGGGACGTCGGCGTTTGGGCGCATCGCGGCGTTGTGCCGGCTTGCTTGGGAACCACCCAAGCTGCGCCGGCGCGCCTTGCGCTGCATCCCAAACGCCATAGTCGCACACGCGTTTCATTGTGTTAGGGGCTCTAAAGCGACGCGCGCCGGTCGCCGCCGGCGAAGCCCAGCAGCGGCGCGGCATGGTCTTTGCCAAAGGCGATGACTTTGAACAGCTCGCCCATTTCGGAAGGCGAGAGCAGTTGCTGCGCCGCGGCCGCCTGCGGCAGGTAGGCTGCTGCGTTTTCCGGCGGCGTGCGCAGCATGATGTCGGTGATGCCGCAGTTGATGAGAAACTGTGCCTGGCCGGTGTAGCCGAGCAGTTCCAGGCCGGCTTCGGCCCCGGCGCGCGCCATGGCGCTGAAATCGATATGGCTGGTGATGTCCTGCAGCCCGGGCAGAAAGAATGGGTCGGCATGCGCGCGATGGCGGTAATGGCACATCAGCGTGCCCTCGCGGCGCTCGGCATGGTAGTACTCGCGCGCCGGAAAACCGTAGTCGATGAGCAGGATTACGCCGCGCGCCATCGATTGCGCGAGCGATCTGACGAAGCCGCGCGCGACCAGCTGGATCTCGGTCTGGTAGCCCTCGGGCAAGCGCAGCGCCGCGGCCGCCGCGAGCAACGCTGTGCCGGCGGGTCGCCAGGCCCAGACGAAGCTTTGGTCTTTCAGCGCGACGCCGGCTTCTTCCACCGCTGAAGCGGTGGTGCGGACGATGTGCACCGGCAGCGCGTCGAGCACCTCGTTGGCGATGATCAGGCCCGGATATACCGTCGGCAGCCGGTTGAGCCAGATCACGCGTTCGAGCAGATGCGGCACCTTCAATGCGAGCAGGTCGCGCTCGCGCTCGCGCAGGTCGGGACTGACTTCGAGGATGTAGTAATGGCGCGGCAAGCGCTCCATCCGCTCGAGTTCGGCGAGCAGGGCCGCGGCCAGCGCCCCGGAGCCGGCGCCGATTTCGAGGATCTGATCGAGGCCCGATTGCAGCACTCCGGCCGCCTGCCGCGCCAGCGTCTGGCCGTAGAGCGGGGTCATTTCGGGGGCGGTGATGAAATCGCCTTCGCGCCCGAGTTTTCTCGCGCCTGCGGTGTAATAGCCCAGGCCGGGCGCGTACAGCGCGAGTTCCATGAAACGCGAAAACGGAATCCAGCCGCCATTGGTGGCGATGTCGCCGCGGATCAGCGCGGCGAGCTTTTCGCTGTGCGCCAGCGCTTCCGCCGGAGGGGTAGGCAAGTCGGACATATGGGGAATAGTGCGCGAATCCGGTAAAATCTTCAAATCATGCCGGCGCAACTGCAAAACAAGACGATCCTGATTACCGGTGCAGCCAAGCGGGTCGGAGCCGCGATTGCGCGGCGGTTGCACCGCGCCGGCGCCAATCTGACGCTGCACTACCATTCGTCGGAACGCGAAGCGCATGCCCTGCAATCGGAACTCAACCTGCAGCGCGCCCAGTCGGTGATCCTGGTACGAGCCGATTTGCTGGAGACCGCCGGCCTCCCGGAAATCGTGAAAACCTGCGTCGAGCGTTTCGGTTCGCTGGACGCGCTGGTCAACAACGCCTCCGCGTTCTACCCCACGCCCGTCGGCGCGATCAGCGTCGAGAACTGGGACGAACTCATCGGCGCGAACCTGAAAGCGCCCCTGTTTCTCGCCCAGGCGGCGGCGCCTTATCTGAAAAGATCGTCCGGCTGCATCGTCAACATCACCGACATCCACGCCGATCGGCCGCTCAAGAACTATGTGGTCTACAGTGTTGCCAAGGCGGGGCTGGCCGGGCTCACCAAGTCGCTCGCGCGCGAGCTCGGACCCGAGGTGCGCGTAAACGCGGTCGCACCCGGCCCCATCGCCTGGCCGGAAGACGGGGCGTTCGACGAGGTGACGCGCCAGCGCGTGATCTCGCATACCCTGCTCAAGCGCATCGGCGAGCCCGATGACATTGCCAGAGCGGTGTACTACCTTATCGCGGAAGCCCCTTATGTCACGGGACAGACCATCGCGGTCGATGGCGGCAGGAGCGTCAACCTTTGATTGATGGTCTGGATAAGCTCGGGGCATTTGTCTCGACAACCTTGACTCGAGCACCGCCGCGCCGCTGTCGAGATCGCCTATTAGCACCTCGCATTGTCTTATGTCCGAAAATTCCCCCAGTTGTTCAAATCCGTCGCGCTGACAGCCGGCGGTGATCCCGCTCAGCTTGTCAGCGCCGTATATTTGGCACTGGTCTGCGACGGCGGGGAATGGAGCGCCCGCTTGGTCGAATTGATGCGCGGCGGGGAAGTTGCCGCGGTGTATCGGTACTACCGCCTGATTCCTGACCGGTAATACGCTCGCAGTGGCGACGTGCTCGCCGCCCGCTATTTTCTGAATTCGATGAACATCGCCGACGTCCAGACCTTCGCATCGTCCGTCTGGCGGCCGTAGAAATAGACCGGGCGGAAGCCGTGAGGGCCATTGCGCGGGTCGATTTCGAGCGTGCCCGTGATTTCGCGCGGCGTCGGCGTTTCGGCAATGCGCTCGATCGCGAGAAAGAGTTCGCAGCCGCCGAGTTCCCGCCGCAGCCGGCCTTCACCCGCGAGCAGTTCCGCGCCGCTGATTTCCCAGTCGAACGTCGGGCAGTGCACGAAGGGATTGCCGGCGCTCGGGTCGCCGACCTTGACGTAGCTGTCGATGCGACCGGCGATGCGGATGCGGCAGCGCGCGAGATTGCTGATGTCGATCACCACGGAGTCCGAGTCGCCATAGGTATCTGTGCGAAAGCCAATGTCGGTCGGCCCGGCGCGCCAGCACGATTCTTCCGGGTGTTCGAAGCCGCTACCGGCGAACGCGTTGATGGTGCCGTTGATGACGCTGACCGTGCCGCGCCACTCGGCCCAGCGATAGCGGTCGGGAATGCGTGCGCCGCCCCAGCGTATGCGTACCTTGCGCTCGCAATAGCCGGTTTCCTTCTGCAGGTCGCGGTGCCAGATCATGCCGCTGTGGTCGTAGGCTGCGATTTCGTCCCAGCCCTGCAGCCCGAGGAAGCGGTAGTCGATTTTCGCCGCGCCCTTCACGCTGAACTCGTCGCCCTGGATGTGCTTGCCGCAACTGGTAAGGCCGACCAGGCGCTCGCCCGTGGCGGCGAAGGTGTGGCGTGCGCGCAGCGCGCGCCCCACCGTTGCGCGATCCAGCCGGTCGGCGATGATGCCGGTGATGCCGCCCTTGGTGCCGAACACCTGCGTGCCCGGCAGGCCGCCGCCGGGGCGGCCGCGGTGCTCGTCACCGCTGGCGGAGGCGCCGAGCTTGTAGCCGCGCGTGATCACATCCTGGTAAAGCCAGCCGAAGTGGCCCCACGCCGAGGTGATCTCGATCAGGCGCTCGAGCTGCGGGTGGTGCCAGTCCGAGATGTAGCGGCGGCCGCCGACGTGCGGCATGATCAGGTGGTTTTCCGCATCGTCGACATAGGCGAGCCACAGCTCCTCGATCGGCCAGCGGCCGAGGTCGACGCCGGTGCCCTTCATGTCCTCGTTCCAGGTGAAGGTGCGGTTGTGCTCGCCTTTGGCGTTATACGGAAAGTCGGGCTTGCCGTCGCCGAGGAACACGACGTTGTGGTCGCCGCCGGCGGTCGAACTGCCGCACCATTCCTGCACCGGGTAGCAGACGAACTCGTGGTCCTTGTGCATGGTGTGCATGGTCTTCACGCCGAGTTCCCAGTTGGCGTCGGTGATCTGAAAGTCATTGGCGGTATACGCCATGACGTCCAGACCCGCGATGTCGCGCCCGTAGAGCGTGTTGTAGTCCGGACTGTTGGTGCCGACGGTGTCGTGCGCGTGCACGTGCAGGTCGCCATAAAAAATGCGCGGGCAGGGGGCATTGTTGTCCACCGTCACGTAGTGAACCGCGCGCGCGACGTCGAGCGCATCCGGCATGCCGGCCGTCACCATCAGCTCGCCGGGCGCGCACGGCAGGTCGCTGATCGAGGTCGTGGTCCAGCCTGCGGCGTCGAACCCGACCACGCTGCGGTAGACCTCCTTGCCGCCACGCTGCGCCGCGACCTCGACCGTAGCGCCGGCGTCGGCGCAAGCATTGCCCCAGCGGTCGTGCGCGGAGAGCCGCAGCTTGAACGGTGTGCCCGGGCGCACCAGCCGCGGACCCATCAACGACAGGTTTTCGATCGGACCAGGAACGATGTCGATCACCACATCGCCGGGCACCGCGACGAAGCGCGAGGTGCCGAGCGGGTCGACATAACAACGGAAGCGGAACTTGTCTTCGACGAAAGTCTGGATCCGGGTGCCGGGACCGCCGGCGCGCCGGTCGCCTAGCCGGATGATGATGTGATCGCCGGCATTGAGGTAACCGTCCACGGTGTCGATGATGACGGCTTTCTGGAACGGCCGTTCGTGGCCTTTCTGATCGAAGCGCACCTTGAGCGACTGCACGCTCGCCGGGCTTTGGCCCGGCAGCAGCGAACCGGCGTGGTATTCCGCGGATACGTAATTGGCGCCGGCCGGATCGACGGTCTGAAACAGCGCCCAGTCCGAGTAGAACTTGAACGTTGCCTTGAACCACGCGCCGTCGGCCACGCCGGAGGCGCCGATCTCGTAGTCGAGGACGATTTCGGTCCATTGTCCCGCGACCAGCCGGTCGACATTGCACGTCACCTTGCCGACAAAGGGCCTCGCCTTGTTTCGGTCGTAGAGGCCCTGCGGCGCGACGTAGCCGCCGAGACGCTTGCGCAGTTCTTTCTCGGTGAGGCGTTGCCGCGCCGCCGCCTGGGCGAGTTCGGTCATCTTGTTCACTTGCGTTTCTCCTTATGTAGCGCTTGACAAAGCGTGTCCGCCGGCGGCGACCGACCCTCCGGCGCTCGCGGCAAGCTGCGCCTGCTGTCTCGTTTCCGTCATGCGCGCCTCCCGGCACCTGCGCCGCGGGTCGTTCGCCGACCTGATTCGCTATCTTGGTGCCCGGCTTTACACCGCCGCCTAGGCTCAGCTACCATTCCAGCAGGTATTCCACATGATTGTCTGTCAGCCAGCCGACATCGTTCCCATGAACCACAAGGTTATCGCGATATCCACTAAGTCGCAGGATGCAGCCGCGGCAGCGGGGACGCATGCCGCCCCGACGCTGGTCGCCCCGTCCAATTTTCTGGCGCAGCTCGACGCGAACGAAGCAGCCGGCCTGCAGGCGATTGCAATAGCGCGCCATTACGCCAAAGGCGACTTCGTGTTTCGCTGCGGCGCCCCGGGCCATAATATCTATTTCCTGCGCAGTGGGAAGATCAAGATCCATCAGCTTTCGCCGATCGGGCGTGAGGTGATTCTGTGGTTCTGCTTTTCGGGCGAGATATTCGGACTCGCCGAAGCGGCGCGCGGCGGCGAGCGCGCCGTCAACGCGCAGGCTTGCGAGGCTTCCGAGGTGCTGGCGGTCGCACAGGACAAATTCGGGGATTTTCTAGACCATCATCCGCACGTGGCGAAACTGAGCATGCAGGTGCTCTCCTCGCGCTTGCGCGTGCTCGGCGAAATGTTCGTGAATCTGGTCGCCGACGACGTCAACACGCGCATCGGCAAGCTGATACTGCGCTTGAGCGCACGCTACGGAACGCGCATGGGCAAGGAGATCTTCCTCAACATCCCGCTGACGCACCAGGAGATCGCCGACATGGTCGGCACCTCACGCCAGACCGTGACCAGCACGCTGAGCGCGCTGAAGCGCCTGGGGGTGCTGAGCATCGACAACCACCGCATCCACATAGAAAGCGAAGAATTGTTGAACGAACTTGCGCGCGACGGCGCTCGCTAGTGCTGCGGAGCTTGCTCGGCTGCCGGATTGATTTTCCTGTCGCTCGGCAGCGGATTTTTGCTGAAATACTGCCGCTATTCGGTTTTATCGTGCAAGCGATAGAACCTATGCTCAAAGTAGGGTTATCGTACCGCCATGTTCGCGCGGGTACGCGTGCGCACCGCGCACGCTGACCGACGCCGCGAGGAAGAATGGCTACTCATCGAATGGCCCAAAGGCGAAACCGAGCCGACTTGCTATTTCCTGTCCGCCTTGCCTGTGAACATCTTGTTCAAGGAACTGGTGGCCACCGTTACTATGCGCTGGCGCATCGAGCGTGACTATCGGGAACTCACGCAGGAGGTCGGCCTTGGTCACAACGAAGCGCGCAATTTGCGTGGCTTTCATCATCATGCGAGCTTGTGTATCGCTGCCAATGCTTTTCTCATGCTCGAGCGGCTCCGCGGGAGTGGAAAAACGCCGCTAGACTCAAAGCGCCTCGCTTACCATGGCGCGAAGCTTATTCCCATGATGGGCACCGACTCCATAACGTGGACCTGCGTCGATATCGACGGCAAAGTGGAAAGATTTTCCTATCGCACGAGAAACAAACACTAAGGAGGCGCTCGCCAACGTGGCACGGCACTCTGGAGCAAAACATGCCCGTCTCACCATGGAACTCGTCGGCGGCGAATACCGCTTCACGGTCGAAGACGACCGGCTCGGCTTTTACGCTTTCGGCCAGCGGCTGGACGGCGCAGAGCAGCATTTGCTCTTGCGCCACCACCTCGGCGTCAACATCATGCGCGAGCGCGCGCAGCACCTGGACGGCAGGATCGAGATTTCCAATCTGCCGCAGGGTGGCGCGCGCGCGTCAGCCTGGTGTTCTCGGCGCAACGCGGAATCGGGGAATGAGAACGGTGCGCGTTATGCTGGTCGACGACCATACCCTGTTCCGCAAGGGTTTGGCGGAGTTGTTGCACGGGCGCAACGACATCGAGGTAGTGGCGGCCACCGCCGATGCCACCGAAGCGGCGCGCCTGGTGCAAGAAACGAACCCCGACGTGCTGCTCCTCGATCTCAACCTGCCGCCGCATGGCGGGCTCGCGCTGCTGCGTACCCTGCAGGGCTACGGCTGGCGCGGACCGGCGCTGATTCTGACCGTTTCCGATTCCGAAGACGATCTTGCCAACGCGCTGCACGCCGGAGCGCGCGGCTACTTGTTGAAGGACATGGAACCGGGGGACGTCATCGATGCGATCGCGCGCGCGGTACGCGGCGAGACCGTGGTTGCCCCGGCCATGACCATGAAGCTGGTGGACTTGTTGCAGCCGGGACGGCGGAATACGACCAAGGAAAATCTGCTCAGGCTACTCACCGAACGCGAGCGCCAGATCCTCGATCACCTGGCGCAGGGCATGTCGAACAAGGCGATCGCGCGCGCTCTCGAAATCAGTTACGACACCGTGAAGCTGCATGTGCGCCACATTCTGTCGAAGCTCAACTTCACCTCGCGCGTCGAAGCGGCAGTGTTCGCGGTCGAGCAAAGGACCGGCCTGCAGAGTTTTTCGGCACCGAAAAAACCTTAGGGAAACACTGAATAAGTCCTCGATACTTGCGATGTTCATCCTGGCTTGCCGGGCGCCAGACCTACGCCGGCGAGGCACGGCAGCGCACGCCAGCCGATTCCGGCGGACATCGCCTGAGCAGGCGAAGATACTGCGGGTTTGAATCCCGGTTCGACGTGGGGTATTGGCTCGTCCAGGACCATGCGCGAGATTGCCATGTAGTTAACCCGTAATACACCAAGAAAATACCCAAAAAAACCATGACTCTCCCGAGGAGGAAGCTGCAAGAATGGACGCAAGCCAACCTATGCGCGCATGGGCGCGAGCGTCCGCGCTCGTTCGTGCACTGGAGGTTTCTCGGCCGCCAGATTGATTTTCCTATCGTTTTCTCGAGGTACACATGAATTCTAGTGATATCAAATATCATAGGAAACACGCCTGGGTGCGAGCAGAAGGCAGGCGAGCTACCATTGGTATTACCGACGTTGCCCTGCAGCAGATGGGCGCTATCGTGTTTATCGATCTGCCCAAGGTTAATACCGAGATTGATGCTGACTCGGAACTGTCCGAGATCGAGTCCGCGAAGGTTACCTCACCGGTGGTCCGCCCGGTATCGGGCACGGTCGCGGAGGTGAACGAGGACCTTGCCGATTCGCCCGAGATCATCAATGAAGATCCATACGGCAAAGGCTGGCTTATCGTGCTCGAGATGGGCGATCCCTCGGAGATGAACGACCTGATGACCAAATCGGAATATGAAAAGTTTCTGAAGGAAGAAGAGGGAAAATAGAATTTCAAAGATTTTCTGCGTCGGGAATGACGACAGGATCGCGCGAGTTTATTGGAGCGGTTAATTTTTGTCACATAAGCCTGGATGCGGCGTACAACACATTACCTGCCTCGCGCATACCCGGCAACGGGCGCATAATGACCAGATAACTATGGACGCTCTGTGGTATCTGCATGCACAAGATTTTTTTTCCGGCTTGAACGCTGAGAAGAAAATATTCACTTCCCATGCAAGAAAGAGAGACATCAAGAAAAACGAATTTCTGTTCAGCCAGGGAGAGGCGGGTGATTCGGTCTATTACCTCGAGAGCGGCGAGGTGCGGATTACCCAACTGACCTCGCAGGGAAAAGAGTCGATAGTATTCATACGGCATGCCGGTGAATTATTCGGTCTTGCCGAGGCTATAGGCGGCGTAGCAAGGACCTGCAGCGCCCAGGCGATAGCCGCATGTTGCTTGTATGAAATTCAGCGAAAGGAGCTCGAAGAACTGCTTTCACAACATTGGGCTCTGTCCAGGCGGGTCATGGAGGTTCTCGGGGGACGGTTGCGATACCTCGGAGAACAGTTGGGAAATTTGATGTCCTGCGATGTGACCACCAGGTTGTTAAGGCTGCTATATAGCTTGAGCTGTTATAAGCAGATAGATTCCGATGTCTGGAATACGTCTGATACCATCCCGGTAACGCTCACCCAGGAACAAATGGCGTCCATGATAGGATCATGCCAGCAAACCGTGAGCGAAATTCTCAAGCAATTTGAGAAAGACGGCCTCATCCGAATATCCCGCAATCGTCGGGAAATCGTCATCCTCAAACCCGTAAGCCTTGCATGATCCCGGCAGCGGACGTTTGCTGAAATACTGCCGCCGTTCGACTCTCAAAACGGACGCTCCTAGGTCGCAAATCGACCCGAACAAGACTTCGCGACGAGTGCCAATGCTTGGCCATGAGGCGGCATTGCCGCGTCACCTCCAAGTCGTGACGAGAGCCACACCCGAAACAAGCAGGAGGTACAGAACCGCCTTGCGAAACGTTGCTTCATCGAGCCGCCCATAAAGCTTCCATCCGAGCCAGGTGCCGGCGATCAGCGCCGGCAGGCCGATTGCGAACAGCCTAGCGATGTCGGCAGTGACGAGACCTGTGCCGCCAAGCCAGACGATGATCATCAGAAACGTCGCGACTGCGGTCGGCTGAAAGACGGCACGCTGCTCATCCTTCGACCATCCACGCAAGCCACACCAGATTGTGGGCAAGATCCCGCCGAGCCCCGTCGACCCGCCCAGGAGGCCATTGAGCACGCCGACGGTGGCGTCGAGCGCGAAGCCCGTTTTCTTTGCCTCGGGCAACTTCGGGCGGCTCAGATTGTAGAGACTGAAAACGATGAGCAGCACCCCCACAGCGCTCCGCAGGTCCGGCGGCGAAGCCCATTTCAGAACGAAAATGCCGGCCGGTATACCCACGGCACTGCCCACAATGAACGGTGTCAATCGGCGGGCGTTCAAGGTGTGCCGGAGTTTCCAGACCGCATAGCCTTGCACCAGGAGCGCATAGGCGACGATCAAGGCAGTAGCCTGAATTGGAGTTAAAGCGTAAAGCCAAATTGCTGTGGCGACCATACCGAAGGCGAAACCGGCGAGCGCGGTGACAAACGCCGCCGCGAATGTGCCGGCCAAGAATATTGCGAGATCAAACGGCACAAGCGTATCCATGGCGTTTTTATCCTGATGAAGGAAGCGGTCGTGATGCTCTTTTCTGCCTTATCGACGCTACTGCAGCCTTCGAATCGTATTGGCAAGCATTGCAAGGCATTGATTTAACGATCGCCGTTTCCCAAATTGGCAACTATCGTCCAACCGATAGAATCCACAATTAATTTAGGGTTATCGTACGGCCATCTTCGGGGTTCTCTGAAATCATCTGGTGATGTTTGACGACCCGTTCCTGCGTCAAAGATTGCCGTTTATCGGTAGTCAATCGGCAAGCCCTGACGTCTTGCGCTGCACATGAGATACGTTCCAACTGCCCCAAAGGGGCCGTGCCTTCCGGGCGAAATTCCGGACGACACGCAGATCCAACGAGAATATTGCCGACAGGACATTCTAGATTAGTCTAAGGAGAAACGCATATGAAGAACGTGTTGTTTTCAGCAGTCATGGTCGTATTCTTTTTGGGCATCGGGGGGGCGGCGTCTGCAGGAGAAATCACGCCAAAGATGCAGCAGAAGATCGACGTCTACAAGAAAAAGGCAGTCGAATGGGCCGCTGATGCGAAGTTAATAGAGGCGGTGAAGCAAAGCAATGCCAAAGGCCCCGTGACGGCGAACGCGAAGTGGCGCGAACTGAAGGACACCGACCCCCTTGTCCAAAGTTTGGTAGCCAGTCCGACAGGGCAGCTGTTGACCCAATGGATGAACGCCGACGCCAAGGGCATTAACAAGATTGTTCTCAGCGGCGACAAGAGCCACCGCGTCGCATTCACCTCCATGCCGGCCATCTACATCGGCAAAACCAAGCCCAACTTCGACGAGTCCTTCGGCGGCAAGGTATGGCAGCAGGACGACTCCAAGCCGGATCCGAGCACGAACATCGACACGGTTCAAATCTCCGCACCGGTGAAAGAGGGAAACAAAATAATCGGCGTGCTTCTTGTGAGCCTCACCGCAGCGAACTTGAAGTAGGCAGCGATGAAATCATCCGATGGAATATGAAATAAAAAAGGAGTGGTTATGGGCAAATTGGATATGCCGGCTTCCGTCCCGACCAGTGGTTTCTTCGGCCGGTTCGCGGATAACATTCGCGCGCGTGACGGCGCTCCGGCCAAGACATTAATCGGGTTTTTTGCCGCTTGGGCGGCGTTTTTCTTCATTCTTTGGGTCATGCCGCTTCCCGCCGGCATGACCCCTGCCGGAAAAGCGACATTGGCGGTTCTGGTATGGGCCACAATCATGTGGATAACCGAAGCCGTGCCGGTTGGCGTATCGGGACTGATAATTCCCATGCTTCTGGTCATGGGGGGGGCGGCCGCCAAGTTTCCTGCAGCCGCAAGCGGTTTCACCCAGCCCGTTGCTTTTTTGACCCTGGCCGCGTTCATCTTTGCCGCCATCATTCAGGCCGCCGGACTCGATCGGCGTATCGCCCTCACGCTCCTGAGAAAGTTTCGCGTAAAGGAAGTCGGCGGTGTTATTTGGTCCATGTTCGGTGTCAACCTGGTACTGTCATTCATCATTCCTGCGGCGAACGCCCGGGCTGCCACGCTGCTTCCGGTGGTGAACGGTATTACTCGTTTGTTCGGCGACACGCCGGAGGAGCGCGCCGGCAAAAAAGCGATTGTCATACAGACACTGGTGTACGGCTCGATGATCAGCGGCATGTGCATTATGACCGCGCATCTGCCCAATCTGATTCTTGTGGGGCTGTTCGACACCGAACTGGGCTACACCCTCTCCTATTTCAACTGGTTTCTGCTGCAGTGGCCCTACCTCGGCATGTTTGTCATAACCCAGTGGTGGGTGCAGCATTACTTCAAGACGCGCGGAGTCATGATCCCCGGCGGTTTGGAAAAAGTGAAGGAAATGCATACCGAACTGCCTAAAACCAGCCAGACGGAATGGCTGATATTGGCCGTATTCGCATTTGTCGGGCTGCTGTGGATGACGGAGTCCGTTCATAACATAAAGGCGCACAACGCGGCCTTGATCGGCATTGCGATTGTCTTCATTCCGGGGATGTTCGACTTCAAATGGAAAATGCTCCAGGACCGGACGATCTGGGGGACATGGTTGCTGCTGGCCGGCGCCCTGTCCATGTCCGCCACCATGGGGACCTCCGGCCTGGCGGGATGGCTGGCTGACGTGATTCACCCTGTTGCCGCGGGGCGCTCGTGGTGGCTCATCCTGCTCATACTCATGATCGGTACGCATATCATCCGGCTCGGAATGCTTTCCAATGTCGCGGCCATCGCCATGCTGGCACCCGTGCTGATCGCCCTGGGGCCCAAGTTCGGACTGCATCCGGTTGCTTTCACCATGCTCGTTTCCGATACGGATACCTTCGCCTATATCCTGCCGACGCAGATTACGGCCGCGGTTATCGCCTATAGCAGCGGCACCTTCAGCATGGCGGACTACGCAAAGGTGGGATGGGTGTCCGTGCTCATCGCCATTGCCTACGGCATCCTGGTCATGGCGCCCTGGTACGCATTCATGGGAATCCCGGTCTGGAATCCTTCCGCACCCTGGCCGTTCTGAGTAGCGATTCGAGTTGTAGTCCTCCGCGCATACATGGCAGGAGGACTACAAGGGGAAATTAAATCCAGCGAGTGCCATACAGGTTCAACGTCATCGGTACCTGTCGGTTCCCGGTCTTAGTGCTTTCGGCACGGCCACAAAATAAATTTGACGGAGTTTGAAACGATGAAAAAAGATCTCCCCAAAACCATCACCGAGGTTGAAGAGATAAGGATAGAGACTGATCTCCTTATCATCGGCGGGGGCAACTCGGGTTGCTTTGTCGCGATCGAGGCGAAGGAGAAGAACCCCGACGTCGACGTGACCATCATGGAAAAGGCGCACATCGACCGCAGCGGCGCCTTGGCGGCGGGAATGGATGCCATCAATACCTACATCGGCGAAGGCGAGACGCCGGAATCGATCGTCGCCTGGAGCCGGGCGCAGGTCGGTGGCGGCCCACTGAGAGAAGACCTTGCCCTGAGCAACGCCGCAATTCTGAACCAGTGCGTGGAGTCTCTCGAAGCGTGGGGAGTGCCGTTCAAGAAAGACGAGAAGGGTAGATACAAGAGAAGGGGAAGATTCGACATCTCCATTCACGGAGAACAACTGAAACCGATCATCGCCGAGAAGACCAAGAGTTATAACCCGCGGATATTGAACCGGGTGGCGGCGACCAATTTGCTGAAAGACGGAGACCGGGTCATCGGCGCCATGGGATTCGGCATCAGGGACGGAAAATTTTACGTAATCAAGGCCAAGGCCACCGTTGTGTCGACCGGCGGTGCGGCCGGCCTGTACCGCTCGGCGACCAACGACGGCACCACCTCGCACCACCAGATGTGGATGAACCCTTTCAACGTGGGCACGGGATATGCCATAGGCATCAGGGCCGGTGCCGAGTTTACGCTCATGGAACAGCGCTGGTGCGCGACCAGGGTGAAGGATTTCTGCGGACCGGTGGACACCATCTCCGTAGGCTATAAGGCGAAAATGATCAACGCCAAGGAAGAGTTGATCCTGGATTCGCCACGATACAGCGATCTCGGAGGCGATACGGCGCCGCGATACATAAGGGCCAACGCACCCATGAGCGAATGGAGCGAAGGCCGGGGGCCGACCTTTGTGGACACGCGCAATCTCTCTCCTGGCCAGGTCAAGGACCTCAAGATCGACTATCTCAACGAACGGCCCACCTATGTGCTTTTCCTGGCGGCGCGGGGGCAGGATCCGGCGAAAGAACCCCTGGAGATCTACGGCAGCGATCCCTACATCGTCGGCGGCCACACGGCCAGCGGCTACTGGATCGACGGCGACAGAATGGCGACGCTTGCCGGCCTCTTCGCGGCAGGCGAGTGCGCGGGCGGCATGCCGAACAAGTTTGTCGGAGGATGCGCGGCAGAGGGAGTCCTCGCTGCGCGCGGGATGCTAAAGCATATCTCGGGCATGGATCACGGCAAGCTCGATCAAAATCAGGTCGCGGCGGAAAAGGAAAGGGTGTTCGCGCCGCTCCTGCGCGGCGCGACGCTGGAAGCCAAATACACAATGCCCGTCGGGCAGGATCCCCGCTGGCAGTATGACGCGGTCACGCCGGAGGAGATGGAGGAGCGGCTGCAAAGACTCATGGACGAGTACGCCGGCGGGGTGGGCCAGTTCTTCAAGTGCAACGAGGAACAGCTCAACTACGCCCTCAAGCATATCGGGATGATGAAGAAACAGCTAAACAAGCTCTTTGCAACCAGCCTGCACGATCTCGTCCTTGTCCACGACGTTGTCGACCGCCTCGACGTCGCCGAGGTGGTGGTTCTGCACCTGCGCGAAAGAAGGGAGTGCAGGTGGCCCGGATGGCAGACGCGGAGCGATTACCCCGAGGTCGATCCGAGCCTCGACTGTTACATCAACTCGAGAAAGAATCTCAAAACGAGTGAGATCGAGATGCTGAAACGGTCCTACCAGCAGGTTCTTCCCGGGGACCGGACGAAGGCTCCGTCGCCGATTCCGCTTTCCGCGGAGAAGGCATAAGGAATAGAAATGCAGGAATTCGTGCCCGGGATTTCATTCTGCTCTGCCGGTTTCGGCCGCGGATTGCTTAACTTACTGAGGACAAACACATGCCTGTCTATGTCGTAAAGGATAAATGCGATGGGTGCAAGGGAAAGGAAGAACCCCTGTGCGAGCAGATATGCATCGGCGATCTCATGACACTGAATTCGGACACGGGAAAGGCGTACTGCAGGTCTCTCCGGGATTGCTGGGACTGCATGTCCTGCACCAAGATATGCCCCAAGGGGGCCATAGAGCAGCGCATTCCCTATCAGCTCGGATACCACGGCGCGAAGCTTATTCCCATGATGGGCACCGACTCCATAACCTGGACCTGCGTCGACATCGACGGCAAAGTGGAAAGATTTTCCTTTCGCACGAGAAACAAACACTAACGTACCTGTCGGTGTATGAGCGATATCAAAATCGGCGTCTTCCTCTGCACCTGCGAAGGCGAGATTGAAAAGACGATCGCTCTCGACGTGCTCGCACAGGAGGCATCCGGGCGACCCGGGGTGGTCTCCGTCCGCAAGGATTCCTGTCTCTGTTCGGAACGCGGAATAGGCGCCATACGGGAGGACATCGACAAGTTCGGACTCGATCGGGTGTTGATCGCCGCCTGTTCGCCTGCCATGAAAACAAGAGAATTTACGGATCTCGGCATCAACAAATACCTGGTCGAGCGCGTGAACTTCCGGGAGCAGTGCAGCCGGTGCCATCCCGATAATTCCGAAAATGCGACAAAAAAGGCCAGGGCGCTTCTGGGGATGTCGCTTGAGAAAATCAGATATTCCAAAGCCCTTGAACCGGTAACGGTGCCCGCGGTCAAGACGGCGCTGGTCGTGGGCGGAGGGGTTGCCGGAATCAATGCGGCGCTTGACCTCGCGGGAGCGGGCGCCGAGGTGTTCCTGATCGAAAAAAACCCTCATCTCGGCGGGAAGGTATCCGAACTGCACCGCTATTATCCCAGGCTGTGCCCGCCGTCCTGCGGACTTGAGCTCATGTTTTCGAAGCTGGAGAGCAATCCACGCATTCATGTCCTAACGTCGTCCGAGGTCGAGAACCTGAGCGGCTCGCCGGGTAATTTTTCTATTTCAATAAAGACCACCTCGTCCGACGCAATCAAGTCTCCGGAAAAGGATCAGGTGCGTACGATCATCGCCGGCGCCGTTGTCGTCGCAACCGGATGGGAACCTTTTGATCCGACGCCGCTTACCGAATACGGCTACGGCAGATTCGAAAAGGTCATCACGAACCTGGATTTCGAAAAGAGCGCCCGGGAGCAAGGACAATTCCTCGCGCAGCAGAAGAAGACCGCCTTTATACAGTGCGTCGGCAGCCGCGATGAACGCCATCTGCCGTACTGCTCCGATGTCTGCTGCATGGTAAGCATCAAGCAAGCGCTTTTGCTCAAACAGGCGAATCCCGATAACGAGGTAACTATTTATTACAACGATATCCGAACGCCGGGCGAGTACGAAGCTGTATACCGACAGGCAAGAGCCAGCGGGATACAATTTATTAAAGGCATCCCTTCCGAACTGCGACAGGACGCGCGGGGAAAAATAAGCGTTTCCGTATTCGACCTCATAGCAGGCGAAAGGACCGAATTCGCCGCCGACCTGGTTGTACTCGCAACCGGTATGAAGGCTTCCCGCGGAACGACGCAGCTGAAGGACGCAATCTGCCTGGCCACGAACAAAGACGACTTCATCGAGTCGCACTTGCAATGCCATCCCCAGGATAGCCAGCGGGAGGGCATATTTACCGCCGGCTGCTGCCGGGCGCCCATGGACGTATCGAGGTCGATCGAAAGCGCTGGGGCGGCGACCGCCAAGGCGCTGCGCTATCTTCAAGGCGAAATAGCGGTCAGCCCCGATTATCCGGTCGTCGATATCTTGAAGTGCGACCGCTGTAAACGTTGCGTGGAGGAGTGTCCGTTCAAAGCCTACTCCTACGATGACAAGGGATTTCCGCAAGTCGATATTCTCAAGTGCCGCGCCTGCGGCATCTGCATGGGAGGCTGCCCCCTCGGCGCGATCTCGCTCGGGGAACTCTCCATGGAGCAACTTTCGGGAATGCTCGACGTCCTGGACAAGTCTTATCTTGGAGAGGATGAACCGGTAGTCCTTGGGTTTCTGTGCAAGAACGACGCCTACCGGGCGGCGGATGACGCGGGATTGGAAGGCATCCCCTGCCCGTCAAACCTGATCAGCATCATGGTCCCCTGCTCAGGCGCAGTGAACGCCATGATCATCTCCGAGGCTATTTCAAAAGGCGTGGACGGAATTCTGCTTGCCGGATGCCCCGATAAGCAGTGTCATTATCTGCAGGGAAGCGCGCTGGCAAAAACGAGACTGGCGGATGTTTCGAACAAGCTCAAGGAAATGTATTTGGAGCCTGAAAGAGTCCGCTTCGCCAGCATAAGCAGGGACGACCCGGAGAAGTTTGCCGCGACGGTAAAGGAATATGTAGAGGAGCTGAAACAACTGGGGAAAAATCCGCTGAGGATCCAATAAGATGAACGATGAGCTCATCGATGGAGAGCAGTTGAAATGCTGCTTTCACTGCGGAAAATGCACTTCCGGCTGCGAGGTGAACCGCATCGATCCTTCATTTCAACCTCACCGGCTGCTTCATCTCATCGGCATGGGCGCTCTGGACGAACTCATCAACGGCGACGCCATTTGGAAATGCACCACCTGCTTCACCTGTTCCGAGAGATGTCCGCAGAGGATAGCGGTAACCGATATTTTCTGGAGTTTGAGGGCGCTGGCGTTTAGATCATGCCCTACCTCCGGGTTGCTCTCGGCGCAGAAGTCAGCCCTGTTCAAGACCGGCAGACTGTATCCCGCGACTGTTCTCGACCATAAGAAGCGGGAGAAGGCAGGGCTTCCCGCCCTGTCGGAAAACGCTACTCTCGTAAGCCGCATATTTGATGCCGCGAAAGCGGACCGGTAATGAATATGAAATACGCCCTATACCTTGGCTGTGCAACGCCGGTCAAGGCCCTGAAATACGAAATATCGGCCAGGAACGTGGCCAAACGTCTTGGCATAGAACTCGTTGACCTTCCCGAATTCGGCTGCTGCGGATTTCCGGTCAAGTCCATGGATCGGTTTGCCGCGCTGCTCATGGCCGCCCGCAATCTCGCCCTGGCGGAAGAGCGCGGTCTGGACATCATAGGGCTGTGCACGGGATGTATTTCGACCCTTGCGGAAGCAAGAGTGCAATTGGAGGATGAGACGCTGAGGGAAAAGGTCAACGAGAAGTTAAAGACGCTCGGAGCAGCGGAATACCGCCTCGGGGTCAGCGTCAAGCATTTTGCCAGGTTTTTGCATGAGGATTACGGGCTTGATGCACTGAGGAGAGAGATCGGCGCCCCGCTGGAGTCTTTGAAGTTTGGAATCCATTATGGTTGCCATTATGCAAAGCCGAGCCATGCGCATGATTGCTTTGACGACCCGTCAAATCCCGTCTCACTGGATAAGTTGATACAGGGCGCCGGCGCAAAGACGATCGACTATCCGGAGAAGAACCTCTGCTGCGGACTGACGATCCGGGGCGCGGCGGAAGACCTAAGCATGAATCTCGCCGGGGAAAAGCTCGACGCCCTGACGAACAGAGGAGCCGATGCCATGGTGGTCGCCTGTCCCTCCTGCTGCATTGCCTATGAAAACAATCAGCAGCTCGTCGGAAGAAAAATGGGGAAAGAATTTAACCTCCCGGTCCTTTATTTCACCCAGGTAATCGGGCGCGCGCTGGGCCTGACGGACGAGGAGCTTGCGTTTGAATTCAACAGGATCAAATTTCACCCGGCTGCGCGCTGAAAAATACCCGCTACGTCTGACTTTTGCTCAAGGTCAGGGACAGACCGCCGCCTGTCGTCTGCAGCGGTGGTAGCAACGATCGCCGAACAGGTTCCGCCCCTCCGAAAATCGGGCTTGCGATACGGGCCGCGGGGCGGTATTGTCGCCCGAAGGTGCAGCTCGAACTGCCTAATCTCTTCGCATGAACGCCCCCCACAACAAGCAATTGGAAAAACAGCGCCTCGAAGCGAACAAGCTGGAGAAACGCCTGTGCCGCCTCGCCGGGCAGGCAATCGCGGATTTCAACATGATCGAAGCCGGCGACCGCGTCATGGTCTGCCTCTCGGGCGGCAAGGACAGCTACGGTTTGCTCGACGTGCTGCTCAAGCTGCGCGCGCGCGCTCCGATAGAGTTCGACATCGTCGCGGTGAATCTCGACCAGAAGCATCCGGGCTATCCCGCGCAGGTGCTGCCCGATTACCTGAAGTCGCTCGGAATTGAATTCTTGATCGCGCAGCAGGACACCTATTCCACGGTCAAGCGCCTGATCCCCGAAGGCAAGACCATGTGTTCGCTGTGCTCGCGCCTGCGCCGCGGCGTGCTCTACCGGCTGGCGGGCGAGCTCGGCGCCACCAGGATCGCCCTGGGCCACCATCGCGACGATATTCTGGAAACCTTTTTTCTCAACCTGTTCTTCGGCGGCAAGCTGAAGGCCATGCCGCCGAAGCTCGCCTCGGACGACGGCAAGCACGTGGTGATACGCCCGCTCGCGTATGTGAAGGAAAAGGACCTCGCGCGCTACGCCGGGGTGCGCGAATTCCCCATCATTCCCTGCGACCTGTGCGGTTCGCAGGACCAGCTGCAGAGAAAGCAGGTGAAACAGATGCTGCGGCTGTGGGAAAAGGAATTTCCCGGTCGGGTCGAAACCATATTCAACAGCCTGCAGCGAGTCGCACCCTCGCATCTTCTGGACCGCAAACTGTTCGATTTCCCCGCGGTCGCCGCCGGCGTTGCGACCGAGGATGGAGATAAAGCCTTTGATGCAGAAGACTTTTCTTCGCATGCGCCGCTCCCGCTGAGGATCCTGCGCGCACCAAAATAGAGCGGCGATCAATAGTAGTTTGTCAAACTCAGCTTGTCATGTTAAGATTTTGGAATGAACTGCGCTGAGCGACTGGTATCTATTTTCGGCAGCCAAGCCGAAGTGGCCCGGCGCTTCCAGCTGGACCGTGCCGTGGTCAATAACTGGGTCAAATCCGGTTATGTTCCGGCGCGCTGGGCGATGGAGGTCGAGCGCGCCACCGAGGGCAAGGTCGAGGCGGTCGAGGTACTCAATGAAGCCAACGCCAAGAAACCGGTCCGAGTCAAATCTCGACCCGACGATCTGTTCGGGTCGCATCTTCCAGGGAGTGACGCCATGAGTGATTTCGCACCAGCCAAACGCATCCATTCTTTCCACCCGCCGCAGCGCACGCTGATGGGGCCCGGGCCGTCGGAAATCAACCCGCGGGTGATGGCGGCGATGAGTCTGCCGGCGATCGGCTATCTCGATCCGGTGTTCGTCGATATGATGGAGGAGCTGAAGTCGCTGTTGCGCTACGCCTTTCAGACCAAGCACGCGCTCACCTTCCCCGTCTCCGGACCGGGCTCGGTCGGCATGGAGTATTGCTTCGTCAACCTGGTCGCGCCCGGGGACAAGGTCGTCGTTTGCAGGAACGGGGTGTTCGGCGGGCGCATGATCGAAAACGTCGAGCGCGCCGGCGGCACGCCGGTTATCGTCGAGGACGCCTGGGGCGAGCAGGTCGACCCGCAAAAGCTCGAAGATGCGCTGAAGAAAAACCCGGATGCGCGCCTGGTGGCGTTTGTCCACGCCGAGACTTCGACCGGGGTGCAGTCGGACGCGAAGGCGCTGGTAAAGGTCGCGCACAAGCACAACGCGCTCGCCATCGTCGATGCAGTGACTTCCCTTGGCGGCACGCCGGTGCTGACCGATGAGTGGAACGTCGACGCCATCTATTCCGCCAGCCAGAAATGCCTGTCGTGCACGCCGGGCCTGTCGCCGGTGTCCTTCAGCGACCGCGTGGTCGAGCACGTGAAGGCGCGCAAGGACAAGATCCATTCCTGGTTCATGGACATGAACCTGCTGCTCGGCTACTGGGGCGCGACCAGCCGCACCTATCACCACACGGCGCCCACCAACAGCCTGTACGCGCTGCACGAGGCGCTGTTGATCCTGAAGGAAGAAGGCATCGAAAACTCCTGGGCGCGGCATACGCGCCATCACCTCGCGCTCAAGGCCGGCGTCGAAGCCATGGGGCTCGAGTTCCTGGTGAAGGAAGAGGCGCAGTTGCCGCAGATGAACGCGGTATTCATCCCCGAGGCGATCAAGGCGCGCGAAGCCGAAGTGCGCAAGACCCTGCTCACCGAATTCAACCTCGAGATCGGCGCCGGCCTGGGGCCGCTCGCAGGCAAGATCTGGCGCATCGGCCTCATGGGCTATTCGTGCAAACCGGAGAACGTGATGCTGTGCCTGTCCGCGCTCGGTTCGGTGCTCTCCGACATGGGCCTGCCGATTCACGTCGGCGATGCCGAAGCGGCCGCGCACGGCGCCTATGCCGCGCTGCATGCCAAGGCGGCGCAGCAGAAGCAGCAGCAGAAAAAGCGCGTGGCCTGAGGGTTAGTAACGATACGAGGGGAAATCCCCTAAGGGGACTTTCCCCGCAAGGGGGATCGCGACCTTCGGGGCGTCTCCCCTCGTGCTCCCCTAAATCGGGCCGTAGCAAAAAGACTTTTGCTACGGGTTCCAAGGCTAGCCACGCGCCTGCACGCGCGGTGCGGGCGTTCAGCGCTTGCGCGGCGGCTGGTGAAGGCGCAGCTTCTGCGCCTTGCGTTCGAGCGGGTCGCGCAGGCGCAGCTGTTTCGCCTGCCGTTTGCCGATCAGGGGATAGTGCCGCGCCGCGTCCAGGGCCCAGCCCACGTCCCAGCAGCTCTTCTTTTGCGTTACCCAGGTTTTCGGGTCCAGCCGGCGCAGGTCGAACGCGGCCGAGTAGCTGCGCAGCGTCTTCTGGTGGCGCTTGTTGCAGTACTCGTGAAAATAGGACATCGCGAGTTCGCGCAGGCTGCGGTAGACGGGGTCGCGCCAGCGCAGTATCGGATGGTTGGTCTTGGACATCGCGCCCCAGCAGCCATTGCGGCGGAACAGGGTCACGATATGGTCGTAGTCGCGCGTGGCCTTGAGGTCCAGCAGCAGCGGCGGTTCGCCGTGCACCCATAACGCGGCGGCGGCGATCATGGCGCCTTCGATGCACAGCGCCCGGCGCTGTCTCAGGGTCTCGCGCACCGACAGGCAGGTTTCGCCGCCGACCTCGAAATTCTGCGGAATGGCATCGATGTAGGCCTGGATCTTCTCCGGAGTATTGAGACGCCTGAGGATGGCGAACTCGGCTTTCGTCAGGCCCAGATCCTCGCGGCTGGCGAAGCGCTTTTTCCTCATCGCGCCCGCTTGGCGCGCTTGACCGGTTTTGCCGGCCGGGCTGCTTTCCGATTCGGCGGTCTTTTTTTCGGGGCCGGTGTTGCGGCTCGCGCGGTTTCCTGCGGTTTGGCCTGCGCGATTTTCCGCGCGGCCTGGGCTTGCCCCGCAACCTGCTTTTTCGCGTTCGCGCGCAAGGCCGCGGCGTAGGCGGTGCGCGCCCAAGGCAGCATCAGTTCGGGCGATTCCACCGCGTCCTCCGGCGCGCGGAAGAAATTCAGTGTCGCGCGCTTGCCCTTGCGCGCATAGCTGAAAATCTCGCAGCCCGCCTGCTCGAACTCGACGCTGTTCATCTCGTCCGCCTTGAGGTAGAGCGTGTCCTCCGACACGATGGCGAACATCAGGCCGTCGAGGTACACGCCGTGGCCGCCGAACATGCGGCGTACCGCGACGGTGCCGAACGGCCCGAACAGCTCCGTCACATAGTCGACAAAATCGTCGGACATCTGCATTCCGCCTGTTTAGCGAACGACTGCGGCGAATTGTAGGGCCTGGCGTCACTATAGCCAAGCACAGCCGAACGGAGTCGTCGCGGCGGACCCCGGCGATCAGGCCATCTTGCTGCGCGTTTCCAGCGCCAGGCGCCGCCTGAACAGGGGTTCAGGGCGTTCGACCGAAGACTGGTAAGCCTCGCTGAAATCGTCGAGGGCAGAAAGCGCCGGTCGAGGGTCCTGATCCGCGCGCAGCGCAAACGCGTCGAAACCGCAGCGCGAGAGATAGTACAGCTGGTCGCGCAACACCTCGCCGATGGCGCGCAGTTCGCCGCGATAACCGTAGCGCTCGCGCAGCAGCCGCGCGAGCGAATAGCCGCGGCCGTCGCTAAAGCTGGCAAAACGGATGGCAATCACGTCGAAGCGCGGCAGCTCCTGCGCAATCGGCGCCGGGTCCGCGTCTGTTTCCAGCCACACCCCGGTGCGCCCGAGGCGAAACGACAGCGCGCCGCGCTCGCTCGTCCACAGGGCTAGCGGCACGATCACGTCGCCGCTGAAGGGCAGCGCCCCGGCCGGGTCCCGCTCAAGCAGCTGCCAATTGTCTTGAACGACGGCGCGGTGTCTGATGATTTGTGCCATACACATAGTCCTTGAACGGTTCGATGCCGATGCGGCGCACTGTGTCGATGAAACGCTCTTCCTCGCCTTCGCGCTCGGCCAGATAGATTTCAATCAGCTTTTCGATCATATCCGGCACCTGGTCCTGGGCGACCGCGGGGCCGATCACCTTGCCCAGCGATGCGTCCGCGCCCTGCGCGCCGCCGATCGAGATCTGGTAGAACTCCTCGCCCTGCTTGTCCACGCCGAGAATGCCGATGTGGCCGATGTGGTGATGGCCGCAGGAGTTCATGCAACCGGAGATGTTGAGGTCGAGCTCGCCGATATCGTGCAGGTAGTCAAGATCGTCGAAGCGCCGCTGGATCGCCTCGGCCACCGGGATGGACTTGGCATTGGCGAGCGAGCAGAAGTCCCCACCGGGGCAGGCGATGATGTTGGTCAGCAGGCCGATGTTGGGCGTGGCCAGGCCGAGCGGCTTGATTTCGCGCCACAGCGCGTGCAGGTCGGAGGCGCGCACGTCGGCAAGAATCAGGTTCTGCTCGTGCGAGACGCGCAACTCGCCGAAGGAATAGCGTTCGGCCAGGCCGGCGATCGCATCCATCTGCGCAGCAGTCGCGTCGCCGGGCGCGTCGCCGGTGCGCTTGAGCGACAGTGTTACCGCGGCATAGCCCGGCACCTTGTGCGGGTGGACGTTGCGCCGGTGCCAGTTGGCGAAGGCCTTCTCCGCCGCGAGCATCGCTACGAGGAACGCGTCCTTGCCCGGTAATTCGGCGTAGGCGGGGCGGGTGAAACGGCCTTCGACGCGCCGCACTTCGGCTTCGGTCAAGGTCGCCGGGCCGTCTCTCAGCTGCGACCATTCTTCCTCGACCTTCTGCGCGAACACCGCGGGCGTGAGTTCCTTCACCAGGATCTTGATGCGCGCCTTGTACTTGTTGTCGCGACGGCCGTAGCGGTTGTAGACGCGCAGAATCGCGTCCAAGTAGGTGAGCAGGTGGCGCCACGGCAGGAACTCGCGGATCGCGTGGCCGACGATGGGCGTGCGGCCGAGGCCGCCGCCGACGATGACGCGAAAGCCCACCGCACCTTGTCCGGCGCGGTCCACACCTGCGCCTGGTTCGGCGCCGTCCACACCATCTCCGTCAGCACTACGCAGCGCATGCAGGCCGATATCGTGCACCCAGGTCGCGGCGCGGTCGACCGCGCTGCCGCTGACTGCTATCTTGAACTTGCGCGGCAGGTAGGCGAATTCCGGGTGCAGCGTGGACCACTGCCGTATGAGTTCGCACCAGACGAAGGAATCGACGATTTCATCCTGAGCTACACCGGCAAAATGGTCGGTGGTGGTATTGCGCACGCAGTTGCCGGAGGTCTGGATGGCGTGCATCTGCACCCCGGCCAGTTCGGCCAGGATTTCGGGCACCTGCGCAAGGCGGGGCCAGTTGAACTGGACGTTCTGGCGGGTGGAAAAGTGCGCGTAAGCTTTGTCGTAGGTGCGCGCAATGTGCGCAAGCCGTCGCAACTGCTCTGCCGAAACCAGGCCGTAGGGGATCGCCACGCGCAGCATCGGCGCATAGCGCTGGATGTAGAGGCCGTTTTGCAGCCGCAGCGGGCGGAAGTCGTCCTCCGACAGCTCGCCCGCCAGGTGGCGGCGCGTCTGGTCGCGGAACTGGCTTACGCGCTCGTCCACGATACGCTGGTCGATTTCGTCGTAGAGGTACATGGTGGCTTCGGCCTGTTGTTCTGACTGCCCTCGCGGGCCGTCGGTGATGGAATTTGCCAATACAGGCCGAAGCGTAATAAACTCTGGTTATAATAAGAACGAATAAATAGGCATATCCATATAACAATATGGTATTTATAGCCAGGCCATGAATTTCCAGCAACTGCGCTATGTGCGCGAGACGGTGCGCCGGGGGCTCAACCTGACCGAGGCGGCCAACGCCCTGCATACCTCGCAGCCTGGCGTGTCGAAGCAGATCCGCGAACTCGAGAACGAGCTCGGTTTCGACATTTTCGTGCGCCGCGGCAAGCGCATCACCTCGCTCACCGAGCCGGGCAGTGCGGTACTCCCGATCATCGAACGCGTGTTGCAGGAAGCGGAGAATTTGAGGCGCGCGGCGCGCGATTTCAGCGACCAGGATGCGGGTGCGCTTACAATCGCGACCACCCATACCCAGGCGCGTTACGCGCTGCCGCGCGTGGTGGGGGAATTCAAGCGCCGCTATCCCAAGGTGCACCTGACGCTGCAGCAGGGCAATCCGCTGCAACTGGCCGAGATGGTGCAGGCCGGCACGGCCGACATCGCCATCGCGACCGAGGCGCTCGACGAATTCCCGGGACTGCTGGCCTTGCCCGGATATACCTGGAACCATTGCGCCGTGGTCCCCCCCCGGCACGCCTTGCTCCGGGCCGGAACGCTTACGCTCGAGGCGCTGGCGCAATACCCGATCGTGACTTACGACGCCGCGTTTGCCGGGCGCACGCACATCGATGCCGCTTTCGCCGCGCGCGGGCTGGGCGCGGACGTGGTGCTGTCGGCCATCGACGCCGACGTGATCAAGACCTACGTCGAACTGGGCCTGGGCGTGGGTATCATCGCCGCCATGGCCTTCGACGCGAAGCGCGACCTGAAGCTGCGCGCGCTCGACTGCGCGCACCTGTTCCGCTCCAACACCACGCGCGTGGCGGTGAAGCGCGGCAGCCTGCTGCGCGGCTACGCCTATGAATTCATCGAATTGTTCGCCCCGGCCCTGAACCGCAAGCTGATCGAGCGCGCGCTGGCGGGCAAGGGCGAGCTCTACGAGTTGTGAGCATGTCGCGCGGTCTCGTCGGTGAACTCGTGCGGCTGGGCTGGCCCGTGCTCATCGCGCAACTGGCGGTGATGGCCAACAACGTGATCGACACCATCATGGCCGGGCGCTACGGCACGCTCGACCTGGCCGCGGTGGGCATCGGCTCGAGCATCTATTTTTCGGTGTTCGTCGCGCTGATGGGCGTGCTGCTCGCGCTCACGCCGATAGTCGCGCATATGTACGGCGCGGGCCAGCATGCGGAAATCGGCGAGGAATTGCGCCAAAGCGTCTGGCTCGCGGTCGCGCTGACGCTCGTTTCGGTCGGGCTGTTCGCCTTTCCCGAACCTTTCCTCGACGTGGCCAGGGTCGAACCCGCGCTGGAAGCCAAGGTGCGCGCCTATTTGCACGCGCTCGCCTGGTCGCTGCCGGCTTCGCTCCTGTTCCGCGTGTTCTACAGCTTCTCCACCGCGATCTCGCGCCCGCGCACGGTGATGGCGCTGACGCTCATCGGGCTCGCGCTGAAGGTGCCGCTCAACTGGGTGTTCATGTACGGCAACCTGGGCGCGCCCGAACTGGGCAGCACCGGTTGCGCCGTGGCGACGACGCTCATCGCCTGGATCACCTGCGTGCTCGCCTGGGCGTGGTGCTGGTTCGAGCCCGGCTACCAGCCGTACCGGGTGTTCGCGCGCTGGTCCTGGCCGAACGCGAAAGCGCTGGGCCGTATCCTCTCCCTCGGCCTGCCAATAGGCTTGACCTTTTTCATCGACGTGACCGGTTTCACCTTCATGGCGCTGTTCATCGCGCGCCTTGGCGCGCTTTATTCGGCCGCGCACCAGATCGCTTCCAACCTCGCCGCGCTCGCCTTCATGCTGCCGCTTGCGCTGGGCAACGCCGCAAGCGTCGTGGTCGGACAATCGCTGGGCGCGCGCCAGCCGGCGCGCGCGCGCGCCGCCGGTATCATCGGCCTCGCGCTCGCGCTCGCCTGCGCCGCGGTCTCGGGCGCGGGCCTCTATGTGTTCGCGGACGGGATCGCCGGCCTGTATGCCGGCGACGCTGAATTGCGCCGCGTCGCCGCCGGGCTGATCGCTTTCGTCGCCGTCTATCACCTGTTCGACGCGGTGCAGGCGGTGACCGTCAACGTATTGCGCGGCTACAAGCGCGCCGTGGTGCCGATGCTGGTCTATGCCGTCGCCCTGTGGGGCGTGGGTCTGGGGGGCGGCTACCTGATCGGCCTGAGCAGCGTCGATGTTGCCTGGCTCGGCCTCGCCACGCCCATGGGTGCGCCGGGTTTCTGGCTGGCCGCGATCGCCAGCCTGGTGCTGGCGAGCAGCGTGATCACGGCGTATTTCCTGCGCGTGAGCCGCGTCGCTACAGCCAGCGCTGCATCGAGTAGCCGCCGATGAGCGGGCGCTGCATGGCGGCGCGGAACATCTGCCGGCCCCACTTGAATTCCTTGTACAGCACGATGAAGCGCCACAGGTCGCGCAGCACGAGGGCGCGGTCGCGCCAGGAGAGCGCCATCAGCGCGGTCGGGAAATCGGCTTCATGCGGGCGCTCGAAGGCGATCTTGAACGGGTTCCACTGGTCCGAGGTGCGGCGCACTTCGGAGGCGATCATGCGGCGGTACATTTCCTGCACCGGGCGGTTGCGCAGGCGCGCTTCCACCACCGCTTCGCCGCTGATCGCGCCCGAGTGCAGCGCGCAGCTCATGCCCTCGCCAATCATGTTGAGGAAACCCGCGGCCTGGCCGGTGATCAGCACGTTGCCCTTGCCGAACACGTAGCGGTTGATAAGCGACGGCCCGAAGTTCTCGCCGCAGCCTTCGTCCTCGGTGTGCGGGTGCAGGCGCACGCCGTGTTTTTCGGCCAGATAGTTCACCACAGTTTCGTGTTTTTTCGCGAAATTGTCGCCGCGCTTGAAGCCCACGCCGACGATCTGGCGCCCGTCGCGCGCGTGGCTCCAGGTGTAATGCCCGAGGCCGGGATGGAACCAGAAATGGAAATAATCCGGACTCAGCGGGCAGTCGATGATGTCGTGAAATTTCTGCCCGACGAAAAACCAGGGAATGGTCTGCGGATAATCCGGGTAGATGGAGCGGATCACCAGCGAACTCGGTCCGTCGGCTCCGATCACCTGGCGCGCGCGGTACTCGAGCGGTTCGCCGTTCTTACGCGCATGCACGGTCACATGGTCGCCGTGGTCCTCGAGCCCGGCAAACGAGGTCCGGTCGTGGACCTCCGCGCCGCTGCGCTTGATCGCCCAGTAATCGGAGTATTTGCGATGCAGATGCGGCGTGGTGCCGCCGAAAAAATCCATCGGCATCGACACCATGCTGGGGAAATGGAAGGTCACGCCGCGGCAGGAAGTCGGCTCGTGCAGCGCCTCGCGCGGCAGCGGGCCGAAGTTCTCCAGCAGGAAGCGGTGGCCGCGCGGCGACAGGATGCCGCTGCAGATCTTGTGGCGCGGCAACTCCTTCCGCTCCAGGACGATGGTCTCCAGGCCGGCGTCGACCAGGCGCTTGGCCGCGGCGGCCGCCGACAGGCTGGCGCCGACGATGATTACGTCAACCGAGCGCATTGATTTGGATCTCTTTCATGATGTTCCATCATCCGCCAAATCCGCCAGGTGTACCACCGGGCAGTCGCTGACCTTTTCGAACGCGGCGCCGTCCTCGATGCTCTCGACCACGATGCGTGTGATGCTTCGCCCCTGCAATATCCAGCGCGCCTGGACCCCGTCGTCGATGGCTGCCAATCCCAGACGTTGCGGCAGGCTGCGCGCACTGGCCGGAATGGCGATGCGCTGCAGGTCGAGATTGAGAGTGCAGCCGCGGTCGGTGCGCAGGGCGTCATAATGCTTCACCAGGCGCTGGTAATCGGCATGATAGGCGCGCGGCTCGATCACGTACAGATCGCCTGCGCGAAGCGCGCGGCGCACGCGGGCGAGACCGCTCAACGCTTCGCCCAGGCTGACAAGTTTCGATCGCGGCAGCCATTGGCGCAAATGGCGCAGCAGCAGGCCATCGGCGACGATGATGTTTCTCCGTCTGCGCAGCGGCCGCAGAAACCGTTCCAGGCGCAGCGCCGGAACTGCCGCGCCCGCCTCCAGCGCAAGCGCGATATCCGCGCCGTCGTCATCCGCAATAGCGACATTGCCCGCGCTTCCGAGCAGTGCGGCCGCCCGCGCCAGGGTGCTGGAGTGTTCGCGCAGCCCCGGTCCGGGCAGCAGCACCGCCGCTGCGGATGTCTGTGGCGCGGTTGGCCGCGCAGCTTGTTCCTCCAGCCGCGCGCGCAAGCTTTGCACCGCTGCAGGCTCAGGCAATTGCCGGCGCAGATTCAAGGTCATTTCGACCAGGCCGATGTCCTCGGGACAGACCGGTTCGCAGGCGGCGCAGAGGGTGCAACTCTGAATCGATGTGGCGATGTCCTCGGCGGCCGCGCCGTGCTGCAGCGCTTTGGCACGCCCCAGCGGCGTCAGGCCGATATCGCGATGAGCGCGCCATACCGGGCACACCAGCAGGCACAAGCCGCAGCCGCTGCAGGAGGCAAAGTCCTTGCGCGGCTGTCGCGTGCTTTTTGCGAGGCCGGGCATGTCTAGAAAATCACGTGACGGTTGAGGATCATGGCGGGGTCGGCGGCTCGCTTCAGCGCCAGGTGCCTATCGACCAGGGCATCGCCGAACACGCGCCGGATGTAGCCTTTCATCATGCCGCCGAAACGATAGTAGCTGGCGCCCATGTCTACGCCGATGTCGTAGATCTCGTTCTTGAACGACTGCAGGTAATCACGGCTGTACGCCCCGTCATCCAGCATCGGCTCGAATTCGCAGCCATAGGCCCAGCCCTCGGCGTCGGTCGGGATGCAGGACATTTCGTAATGCGCGCGGTGTTCCGGGCGCAGTTTGATGCCGACCAGGTAAAGCGTGTAATGCGGAAAATATTTGCGGCAAACCGCGTTGCCGCGCTCCACCGCTTCGACGAACTTCGCGGCCGAGGTGGCGAGGTCCGGAATCACCATCTGCCGGCTGCCCCAGAATTTCCACACCGCGCGCGAAAACACGACGCTGCGGTCGAGCATGGTACCGTCGCGCATGTATTCGGAGCGCCGCAGTTCGGGAAACAGCTCGCGCTTGCGCTGCAGCAGATACCAGGCCTCGCGCAATTTCCACGGTCGCAGGATATAGTGAAAAAGGGTGCGCAGGCCGAAGCCGAACTCGCCGTAGCCGCGCAGGCGCGGCCGCCAGTCCGTCATGAACGCCGCTTCGCGCTCGGTCGAATCGAAGGCCACCAGGACATTCACCGCGCAGTCCATGATGGTGAGTATTCCCGAATAGTCGCTGGCGTCGTTGCGGTCGAGCAGCTGCAGGTCTTCGATTGCAGTGGAGAGCGACGCGTAGTAGAAATAATGCATGCGCAAGGGCGTGTAGCGGCGCACGCGCAGCGTCGCTTCGGTGATCACGCCGAACTGCCCGTATCCGAGAATCACCCGCTGAAACAGCTCGGTGTTGTGCGTGTCGGAGCACTCGACGATTTCGCCGGTCGGGGTAACCACCTGCAGTGCCAGAGCCTGGTCGGCGCTGCAGCCCAGGCGCGCCGAATTGACGTCGATGCCGCCCACGCCCAACGTGCCGCCGACCGACGAGGTGAGATTGAGCGGCGCCGACAGGTAGTCCAGATCCTGCCGGCGCAGTTCCTCGGCCAAGCTGTGCCAGAAAATCCCGGCTTCGGCGCGCACCGTCAGCGCCTTCGCGTCGATGTCGAGCACGCGGCTCATGCCGGTCATGTCGAGCAGCGCGCCGCCGAACGCGACCGACTCGCCTTCGGTGGTGAGGCCGCCGCCGGAAACGGTGACGGGCACGCGGTGTTGTTGCGCGGCCTGCAGCAGGAGCGCGACCTGTTGGGCGCTGCGCGCAATGACGACCCCGTGCGCCAGGCCGTAGGCCGTGCCGCCGGCGTCGGTGGCGAAGGCGGCGCGCGCCGCCATCGTTTCCAGCAGTTCGATGCCGTGCGCGCGCACCGCCGCGGCGAACTTATCCCAGTTCGGGCCGTTCCAGCGCGCCGGGTTGGTCTGGTGGCGCTTGATGCCCTGCAAGGCGTCAGGCGCGACCGGGCAGGGGCCGACGGTGCCTGGCTCGACTAGCGGAATGTCCAAGCGCGCTCTAAAGCCCGAGCCGTTGCCATATTGTGCTGCTCGGCCCGGCCTGGTTCATGGTGTAGAAATGCAGGCCCGGGGCACCCTGCGAAAGCAGGCGGTCGCACAGGTCGGTGACTATGTCCAGACCGAAACTGCGGATCGAGGCGACGTCGTCGCCGTAGGATTGCATTTTCATACGCAGCCATCGTGGAATCTCCGCGCCGCACATCTCGGAGAATCGCGCCATCTGGAAAAAATTGTTGATGGGCATGATGCCGGGAACGATGGGTACGCCGATGCCGATTGCGTCGCAATCGTCGATAAAGCGGAAATAGGCGTCGGCATTGAAAAAATACTGGGTGATCGCCCCGTTCGCACCGGCGTCGACCTTGCGCTTGAACGCCTGCAGATCGTCGTCAACCGAGCGCGCCTGCGGATGGACTTCGGGATAGCAGGCGACTTCGATGTGAAAGTGATCACCCGTGGTCCGGCGGATGAATTCCACCAGTTCATTGGCATAGCGCAATTCGCCCGAGCTCGCCGTGCCAGAGGGCAGATCGCCGCGCAGCGCGACGATGTGGCGCAAGCCCTTTGCTTTGTACAGTTCCAGCGTTGCCCCGATGTCCGCCAGACTGGAGCCGATGCAGGAAATATGCGGCGCGGCGTCGCAGCCGGACTCGCGGATGTCGAGCACTGCGTTCAGTGTGCGATCCCGGGTCGAACCGCCGGCGCCGTAGGTGACCGAAAAAAACCGCGGATTGAGCTGCGCAAGCTGCTGCCAGGTCGCGCGCAACCTGGCTATGCCTTCCGGCGTTTTTGGCGGGAAGAACTCGAAGCTGAAGCTGCGTGGATACTTCTTCTGCGATTCCATGATCTGGAGGAAGGAGGGCGCAAACCCTCCCGCTGTTCCTCAGTAACGGTAGGAGTCCGACTTGTACGGGCCGTCCTTGCCGACGCCGATGTAACTCGCCTGCTCGTCGGTGAGCGCGGTGAGCACGGCATTGAGCTTTTTCAGCTGCAGGCGCGCCACTTTCTCGTCCAGACGCTTGGGCAGCACGTAGACGCCGATCGGGTACTTGCCCGAGCCTTTCTGCGCTTCGCTCCACAGTTCGATCTGCGCCAGCACCTGATTGGCGAAGGAGGAGGACATCACGTACGAAGGATGCCCCGTGCCGCAGCCGAGGTTCACCAGCCGGCCCTTGGCCAGGATGATGATGCGTTTGCCGTCCGGGAAGATGACATGGTCCACCTGCGGCTTGATCTCTTCCCATTTGTACTGGTGCAGGCTGGCGACATCGATCTCGGAGTCGAAATGCCCGATGTTGCAGACGATCGCCTGGTCCTTCATTTTCTGCATGTGCGGCAGCGCGATCACGTTGACGTTACCGGTGGCGGTGACAAAAATGTCGGCTTTGTCTGCGGCGTAGTCCATGGTGACCACGCGGTAGCCTTCCATCGCCGCTTGCAGCGCGCAGATCGGGTCGATCTCGGTGACCCACACCTGCGCCGAGAGCGCGCGCATCGCCTGCGCGCAACCCTTGCCGACGTCGCCGTAGCCGCACACCAGCGCGATCTTGCCGGCGATCATCACGTCGGTCGCGCGCTTGATCCCGTCCACCAGCGATTCGCGGCAACCGTAGAGGTTGTCGAATTTCGATTTGGTGACAGAGTCGTTGACGTTGATCGCCGGGAACGCGAGCTTGCCTTCCTTCGCCATCTGATAAAGGCGGTGCACGCCGGTGGTCGTTTCCTCGGTCACGCCCTTGATCGCGGCAAGGCGCTTCGAATACCAGCCAGGCTGCGCGGCGAGCCGCTGCCTGATCGAGGCATACAGCGCCGTTTCTTCCTCGTTCGCCGGCTTGGCCACGAGCGCGGCGTCCTTCTCGGCGCGGGCACCCAGGTGCAGCAGCAGTGTTGCGTCGCCGCCGTCGTCGAGGATCATGTTGGGCGTGCCCTTGTCCGACCACTCGAAAATGCGGTGGGTGTATTCCCAGTACTCATCCAGGGATTCGCCCTTGTAGGCGAATACCGGCGTGCCGGCGGCGGCGATCGCGGCGGCGGCGTGGTCCTGGGTAGAGTAGATGTTGCAGGAAGCCCAGCGCACCTCGGCGCCGAGCGCGCGCAGCGTCTCGATCAGCACCGCGGTCTGGATGGTCATGTGCAGCGACCCGGCGATGCGCGCGCCCTTGAGCGGCTGCTTCGCGGCGTATTCCTCGCGGATGGCCATCAGGCCCGGCATCTCGGTCTCGGCGATGCGGATTTCCTTGCGTCCCCAGTCGGCCAGCGACAGGTCGGCAACTTTGCAGTCGGTAAAGCTCTTGCTTTGCGGTACGGCGCTCATCACGCCCTCCTTTCGTTCAAGAAAAAAGTTCGTGAGCGCCGTTGCACGTCACGCCCGCAACCGGGCGGTCGCGGCGTGGACACCTCGAGCCTGGCGGATGGTGAAATCCGTCGCAACGCTCCTCGAGGGACGCGCATTCTACCTCAATTGGGCCACCGCCGCCATCTTGATCCCGGCATCCGCCGCAAGCGCCTGCGCCTTGTCGGTGTTCTCCCAGGTGAACTCCGGCTCGTCGCGGCCGAAGTGGCCGTAGGCCGCGGTCTTCTCGTAGATCGGACGCAAGAGATCGAGCATTTGCACGATGCCCTTGGGCCGCAGGTCGAAATGTTTCTGCACCAGTTCGGACATCTTTTCGTCCGAAATCCTGCCGGTGCCGAAAGTCGTGACCATGACGCTGGTCGGGCGCGCCACGCCGATGGCGTAGGACACCTGGATCTGGCATCTGCTCGCCAGCCCCGCGGCGATCACGTTCTTGGCGACGTAGCGCGCGGCGTAAGCGGCAGAACGGTCGACCTTGGACGGATCCTTGCCGGAGAAAGCGCCGCCGCCGTGCGGAGCCGATCCGCCATAGGTGTCGACGATGATCTTGCGCCCGGTCAGGCCGCAGTCGCCCTTTGGGCCGCCGATTTCGAAGCTGCCGGTCGGGTTGACGAGGTATTTGATCTGCCCCTTGATGAGATGCTTTGGCAGCACCGGCTTGATGATCTGTTCGATCACCGCCTCTTCGATCTGCTTGTGCGTCATGCCCGGGGCATGCTGCGTGGACAGCACTACGGTATCGATCATGTCCGCTTTTCCGTCGGCATAGCGCACGGTGACCTGCGATTTGGCATCAGGTCGCAGCCAGGGCATGCGCCCGTCACGGCGCAATTCGGACTGGCGTTCGACCAGCCGGTGCGCTAGATGGATCGGCAGCGGCATCATTTGCGGCGTCTCGTCGCAGGCGTAGCCGAACATCAGGCCCTGGTCGCCGGCGCCCTGGTCGAGGTCCAGCCCTTTGCCTTCATCCACCCCCTGGGCGATGTCCCTGGACTGCTCGCCGTAGGCCACGATCACCGTGCAGGTGTGCGTGTCGAAACCGATCGTCGGATCGTCGTAGCCGATGCGCTTGATGGTCCTGCGCGCAACATCGTTGTAGTTGACCCGCGCGCCGGTGGTGATCTCGCCCGCGAGCACCACCAGATTGTCCTTGACCAGCGTCTCGGCGGCGACTCGGGAGGTCTTGTCCTGCGCTAGAATAGCGTCCAGAACCGCATCGGAAATCTGGTCGGCGACTTTGTCCGGATGGCCCTCGGAAACCGACTCCGAGGTGAACAGGAAAGTGCTCATCGTTGGGTTCTAATTGGTCAAAAAAGGGTCGTAAGGATAGCATGTCTTGAGTCAATCCAGAAGTGACGCGGCGTGTTTCTGTTAGGTCTGGCGCGCGCGCTCGGCGTCCTGCCGCTTTCCCTTTTGCACCGCCTCGGCGCGATTATCGGAAGTGCCGTCTATCTCGTTTCATCGCGCTACCGTCATTTTCTGCGCGCCAACCTGCGCGCCGCCGGTTATGCCGATGGCGCGATGCTCAGCCGAGCGATCGCCGAAGCCGGCAAGGGATTGCTGGAACTGCCCGCGATCTGGCTGCGCCCGCATCAAACGGTGGCGGGATGGGTGGTGCAGCTCACCGGCTGGGATCTGGTCGAGGCGGCGCTGGCACGGCGCCGCGGCATCGTTTTCCTCACGCCGCACCTGGGCTGCTTCGAGATCACCGCGCAGTACTATGCCTACCGGGCGCCGGCCGGCGCCCCGCTCACGGTGCTTTACCGTCCGCCCAAGAAAAAAGCGCTGGCACCGCTGCTGCTGGCCGGCCGCGCGCGGCCCAATCTGCGCGTGGCCGGGGCCGATCTCAGGGGGGTGCGCGTCCTGCTGCGCGCGCTCAGGCATGGCGAGGCGATCGGCATCCTGCCCGACCAGGCGCCAGGCGTGGGCGAGGGCGAGTGGGCGGAGTTCTTCGGGCGCCCGGCCTACACCATGACGCTTGCCGGACGCCTGGCCGAGACTTCCGGCGCGCAGGTGATCCTCGCCTGCGCCGAGCGTTTGCCGCAGGGCCGGGGTTATCACCTGCAGCTCTCGGCCATGCCGCAACCGCTCCCAGGCGAATCGCCGGCGCGCACGCTCAACCGGGCGCTGGAAGGCCTGATCCGTTCATGTCCGGCGCAATACGTCTGGGGGTATAACCGTTACAAGGTGCCCGCCGGGGCGCAGGCGCCGGAATCATGCTGACCCGCGCCGCCCTCGCCGGCGTCTGGCTGCTCAGGCTGCTGCCGCTGGCAGCGCTCGCCGCGATCGGCAGCGGCTTCGGCGCGCTGCTCCACGCCTTTGGCAGTGAGCGCCGCCGCGTATGCACGATCAACCTCGCGCGCTGCCTGCCCGAGCTCGCGGCCGGCGAGCGCGACGCGCTTGCCCGGCGTCATTTCCAGGCCTTCGCCCGCGCTTTTCTCGAGCGCGCCATCCTCTGGTGGGGATCGCCCGCGCGCGTCCGGCAGCTGGTGCGCATCGAGGGCATGGAACATTTCGACGCGGTGCGCGGCGGACCGCTGATCCTGCTCGCGCCGCATTTCGTCGGACTGGACATGGGGTGGGCGCGCCTGACGCTGGAATTCGATATGGTGTCGATCTACTCCAGACAGACAAACGAGGTATTCGACGCGGTGCTGTTTGCCGGACGCCGGCGCTTCGGCCGGCAGACACTGCTCGCGCGCCAGGAGGGTGTGCGGCCGGCGCTGCGCGCCATGCAGGCGGGGCAGCCGTTCTATTATCTGCCGGACATGGATTACGGCCGGCGCGATACCATTTTCGTGCCTTTCTTCGGTGTCGACGCCGCCACCATCACCGGCGTGTCGCGCCTGGCGCGCCTTGCCCGAGCGCGCGTGCTGCCGTGCGTCACGCGCATGCTCGCGGGCGGCGAAGGCTACGTGGTGCGCTTCCTCCCGGCCTGGGAAGATTATCCCGGCGCGAGCATCGAGGCCGACACGCGGCGCATGAACGCGTTCGTCGAGGACCAGGTGCGGCAGATGCCGGAACAGTATCTGTGGGTGCACAAGCGCTTCAAGACGCGCCCGCCGGGGGAGCCGTCGTGGTACTGAAACGGTTGCGTACCGTTCAACTGCTTCGCGGTTAAAATCGATTCATGCCTTTCACCAACCCCGAGCCGGATGAGATCAAAGCGCTGCTGCAGCGCGTGAAGACCATTGCGGTGGTGGGCTACTCGCCCAAGCCTGTGCGTCCGAGCCACAATATCGCGCGCCAGATGCAGGCCTTTGGCTTTCGCATCATCCCGGTGCGACCCGGCATCAGCGAAGGCCTGGGCGAGAAGGCCTATCGCGACCTTGCCTCGGTGCAGGAGCGCATCGACCTGGTAAACGTGTTCCGCGCTTCCGAATACGTGCCTGAAGTGGTGGACGAGTGCCTGCGCCTGGAACTTACGAACATCTGGATGCAGGAGAATATCTGGAACGAGGAAGCGGCCGAGCGCGCGCAGGCCGGGGGCATGACGGTGGTGATGGACCGCTGCATCATGCGCGATTACACGAGGCTGTGCCGTGGATAGCGAATTGGAAAGATACACGTGAAGCTCGCGTTCACCAAAATGCAAGGTGCTGGCAACGATTTGACGATACGCTGGGAAGGCGCGGACAATCCAGTGTGGATGACCGGTCCTGCGGTCGCCATGTTCGACGGAGAGATAGAAATCGATGAAAGCTGAAGAAGTCGTACGTTTCCTGCAGGACAACCCCGGTTTCTTCGAAGACTATGCCGAATTGCTGGCGCAGATCTACATTCCGCACCCGCATGGCGGCCGCGCCATTCCCATCGCAGAACGCCAGATCCTCACCCTGCGCGAGAAAAGCAAAATGCTGGAAAACAAGCTCGCCGAGCTGATCCAGTTCGGCGAGGAGAACGACGCCATCGGCGAGAAAATGCAGCGCCTGTGCCTGGCGCTGATTGCCGCCGGCGACCTGCATGCCATGCTGCAGGCGCTGTACTACCACTTGCGCGAGGATTTCGCCGTGCCGCATGCAGCGGTGCGGATCTGGGGCCCGGATGCCGACAATCTCGAGGGATCGGAGTTCGCGCCGGTAGCGGACGAGCTGCGCCAGTACGCGGCGGGGCTGGAACATCCTTTTTGCGGCCCGGGCGCAAACCCCGATGTCGCGTCCTGGTTCGGCGAGTCGGCGGCGCAACTGCGCTCGTTCGCCTGCGTGCCGCTGCGCGACGCGGGCAACGCCTGCGTCGGCATGCTCGCGCTTGCCAGCGGGGATGCGGCGCGTTTTTATCCGGAAATGGGCACGCTCCACCTCAAGCGCCTGGGCGAGCTCGCGAGCGCGGCGCTGCAACGGTACCTGTAACCATGCCGGCGGATCCCCGCCAGGAGGCACTCGGGGCCTACCTCGAGCACCTGTCGCACCAGCGCCATCTCGCCGCCGGCACGCGCCGCAATTACCATCAGGACATCGAGGCTCTGTTCGCGCTCAATCCGGGCGTCGCGCTCGAGCGCATGCAGCCGCAGCACATCCGCCGCAGCGTGGCGCAACTGCACGCGCGTGGCCTCTCCGGGCGCACCATCGCGCACATGCTGTCGGCTTGGCGCGGCCTCTATACCTGGCTCGCGCGACACCGCGGCTACAGCGCGAACCCCTGTCTCGGCCTGCGCGCGCCCAAAGCGCCCAGGGGCCTGCCCAAGGCGCTGTCGCCCGAGGCGGCGGGGCAGCTCCTGGATGCGCCGGCCGAGACACCGCCCGACGTTCGCGACAAGGCGATGTTCGAACTCGCCTATTCTTCTGGCTTGCGCCTGGCGGAGCTGGTCAGCCTCGATCTGACGCATGCCGACGCGATCCGCCGCGACGCCGAAGTGACGGTGACCGGCAAAGGCGGCAAGACGCGCAGCGTGCCGGTGGGCGCGAAGGCGCGCAGCGCAATCGAAGCCTGGCTGCGCTCGCGCGCCCTGCTCGCCCGCGCCGGTGTTCCGGCGTTGTTCGTCGGCGCGCGCGGCGAGCGCATCGCCGCCGGCGTGGTGCGCGCGCGCCTGGGGGCTTGGGCCATACGCGCCGGGCTGCCGGTGCACGTGCACCCGCATGTGCTGCGCCACTCCTTCGCCACGCACGTGCTGCAATCCTCGGGCGACCTGCGCGCGGTGCAGGAGATGCTGGGACATTCGAGCATTTCCACGACGCAGGTGTATACGCATCTCGATTTTCAGTACCTGGCCAAGGCCTACGACGCCGCGCATCCGCGGGCGAAGAAGAAATAACGGGTATCTGAATTACCTCACCGCTCCGGGTCCCCTCAAGGGGGATCGAGATGATCGAGAGGGTTGATCTCGACTGGTGCGGTGCATCAGTGAACGCGACCGCCTGGCACCAGATAACTTGACCGTCCCAGTTCGGCCAGTTACAGACACTTAGGCGCCTAAGAAGTCATCCTATCAAACGGCAGCTTTCCGCCAGAGACTGGACGTTCATTAACGGCTCGTTCGAGTCCCGGTCGGCTCCCCAGGCCGGGCAAAAGTGAGAACTCTTGGCTGATTAGGTCGACTGCAGTCTATGGCGGGAGGCAAATCCCGAGCCAGAACCGACTGTCGGGTTCCTATCAAGCGATGCGGAATTTTCGACAGGAGTTTCCCCACCGCTTTCGGGTTGCGCGCCCCGTAGGCCAATTTTTCACACTACGAACGTGTTTTCCGGGGGGAAAGTCCCCCGCCCTAGTCCTGGCATGAGAATTGCTTTCATTCTCATTGAGTTGTCGGGGTTTCGCTTCGGCGCGAATACGGGAGAGCTAAATGCTCGGCACACTCAGCCTTGCCTGGCGCTATTGCATCCACCTAAGAAACCATCAACAGAAGGAGGTAATGCGAAATGAACGCGATACGAATCGAGGAAATACCCGCTACTTTTTTTCGAGTTTTGCCAGGATCGGGCTTGCTTGGAAAAGCAGGGCTGGCACTCTCACTGCTGCTCGCAGTGGTCGTTGCGATAGCCACGCCAGCGATGGCGCAAGAGACTGACCTGAACTTCTCTGACCCGCTGACCGGTCCGACGAGCACGCACCTTACGTTGGTGCCGGGTTATAGTTACGGCCCCTTCGGCTTGACTCGGACTCAGTCCGCTTCGGGCACTGGAAACGGAACCGATCGTCCCATGGTAAAGACGGTCTCCGGCGCGTTCCTGACAACAGATTTTGTTTTCGAAGTGGACGTGAAGGCCCCCACAAGCAATACCGACATTATCTACGTCGGCTTCGGCCAGGGCACACCGAACCCGAACTACTATAACGAGCCGACAGAGTCATTCGAATTCCGGATACACAACAACATCGGTGCCAATGGGATCCACGCGGCAGTCGACGTGGGCCAAATTCCCATGGGCTTTACATTCCTTCAGGGCATCGGGTCTTATCAAACTGGACTGACGACAATTTTTCGTATCGCTCGCAGTGGCAACAACGTTACACTGTCGGTGCCCAGCCAACTCCCAGGAGCCAGCGTAACCGTCCCCTTGACTTCAGTACCCTCCCTAAACTCTACGAATGCTTACCTCTTCTTCGGAAATACCGCTGAAGGAACGACATTCAGCAGCTTCCGCGTCGTTGCGTCCGGAGGAGGAGACACCACGCTGCCGGTCATTTCCACGCTCGCCGCTTCGCAGGAGGCCATCTGGCCGCCCAATCACAAGATGGTCCCCGTGACGCTTAATGCGGTCGCGACCGATAACGTCGGCGTCACCTCGCTCAAGATCGTGAGCGCGACGAGCAACGAGCCGGACAACGGCCTTGGCGACGGCGATACGCCCACCGATATCCAGATCACTGGCGACCTCACGCTCAACCTCCGCGCGGAGCGCAGCGGCAAGGGCAAGGGCCGCATCTACACCGTTACCGTTGAGGCCCGCGATGCCGCCGGCAATGCGGCCACCAAGTCCGTGACCGTTAGCGTGCCCAAGGACAACAGCCGTAGCCGGTTTCCGTTCTAGGCAGGAGTCGCAAGTATGGTGTCCACCAAGAATCCTGGTGGACGCCAAGATGAGCTGATTTTTGAATATTGGCTGTCACCGAGTCCGCCCAACAGGGCGGACTCTTTTTTTCCACCGACCCGAAGCATGCGCGTTATTGCTTCCCCGGCTAGGAACCGAACCGAGCATTCGAGTTTGGATCACCAGGAATGATCTCTCTTGCCAGGAGCGGACCCTCGATCTGCGTCAAGTCGTGTGTCCGTAGTGGATCGAACTAAGACTTTTGCGGATCTCGCACAGCGCTGATTCCTACCATAGCTATTCCGCGATGCGGCATGCAATGCGAGTATTAACCATCTCGATCCCCCTTGGGGGGACCCGGGGAGTGACGCAAGCCGGATACTCGAAATAAAACCTGGCTTGGCGGCAAGCCGCGGATCGCTTTCGGCCGCCAACCCCTTTTCGCTCTGAAAACGGCTTATCATGCCGCCCCATGAAGCAACTGATCCTTAAGCCCGGGCGCGAGAAATCGCTGCTGCGCCGCCATCCGTGGATATTCTCCGGGGCGGTGGCGCGGATGGAAGGCAATCCTGTATCCGGTGATACGGTCGTGGTGCGTGCAGCCGGCGGTGAATTCCTTGCCTGGGCCGCTTTCAGTCCGGCGTCGCAGATCCGCGCGCGCGTTTGGAGCTGGGACGAAAAGGAACCTATCGATGACGATTTCCTGCGCACGCGCCTGCGCCGGGCGCTGGATGCGCGCGAGCGGCTGATATCCGCCGGGATGAGCGACGCGATGCGGCTGGTTCACGGCGAATCGGACGGCCTGCCCGGGGTGGTCGCGGATCGCTATGGCGACGTGGTCGTGCTGCAACTACTTTCTGCGGGGGCGGAGCGCTGGCGCGCCGAGCTTTCGGAGGGCGTGCGCGAACTCACCGGCTGCGCCTGCGTGTATGAGCGTTCGGATGCCGATGTGCGCGAACTCGAAGGCCTGCCCGCGAAATGCGGCGTGCTCCACGGCGCCTTGCCCGCCGCGGGCGTGCAACTCCGCGAACACGGCTTGGTCTACGGTGTGGATGTGGCCGCAGGGCACAAGACCGGCTTTTACCTCGATCAGCGCGACAACCGCAAGCGCATCGGCGAGCTCAGCCGGGGCTGCGACGTGCTCAATTGCTTTTGCTACACCGGCGGCTTCACTCTCAATGCGCTCGGAGGCGGCGCTGCGTCGGTGCTGTCGGTGGACAGTTCGGCCGGGGCACTGACGCAGGCGAAAGACAACCTCGCCCGCAACGATCTGGATGCGGCGCGCGCCGAATGGCAGGAGGCCGACGTGTTCAAGTATCTGCGCATCCTGCGCGACCAGGGACGCAGCTTCGACCTTGTCGTGCTCGACCCGCCCAAGTTTGCGCCTACCGCGGCATTCGCGGAAAAGGCCGCGCGCGGCTACAAGGACATCAACCTGCTCGCGCTCAAGCTGCTGCGCCCGGGCGGCCTCCTCGCGAGCTTCTCCTGTTCCGGCGGCGTTTCCGCCGATCTGTTCCAGAAAATCCTCGCCGGCGCGGCGCTCGACGCCGGCGTGGAAGCGACCATCGCCGGCCGCTTCGCCGCTGCGGCCGACCACCCGGTGCTGCTGTCCTTCCCCGAGGGGGACTATCTGAAAGGGCTGCTCATCAGGCGCGGCTAGGCGATAATCATCAATATGAAACCAGACGAAATGGTGCCGGTCACCATACTCACAGGCTTCCTCGGCAGCGGCAAGACGACGCTCTTGAATCGCATCCTCAAGGAGCAGCACGGTCACAAGATTGCGGTCATCGAGAACGAATTCGGCGAGGCCGGCATCGACAATGAGCTGCTGGTGCAGGACGCGGGCGAGCAGATCATCGAGATGAACAACGGCTGCATCTGCTGCACCGTGCGCGGCGACCTGGTGCGCATCCTGGGCGAACTGCGGGCGAAGCGCGAGGCGAACCAGCTCGATTTCGAGCGCATCGTCATCGAGACCACCGGCATGGCCGACCCCGGCCCGGTGGCGCAGACTTTTTTCATGGACGAGGACATCGGCAACTACTACCTGCTCGATTCAATCGTCACCCTGGTTGACGCCAAGCACGCCGAGAAGCAGTTGGACGATTTTCGCGAGGCGCAGGAGCAGGTGGGCTTCGCCGACCGCATCCTCTTGTCCAAGACCGATCTCATCAGCGCGGGGGACGAGGAGCAACTCAAAGCGCGCCTGGTCAAGATCAACCCGCGCGCCCCGATCAAGCCGGTGCATTTCGGCGAGACGCCGCTAGCAGACATTCTGGATATCCGTGGTTTCAACCTGAATGCCATTCTGGAAATCGAGCCCGGTTTTCTGGAAGAGGCCGAGCACGAGCACGATGACGCGGTGCATTCCTTCGTGTTCCGGGCGGACGAGCCCTTCGATGGCGTCAAGCTGGAGGAGTTCCTCGCCGGCATGATCCAGGTGTACGGTCCAGACCTGTTGCGCTACAAGGGCGTGCTGTGGCTGGCCGAGAACGACAACCGCGTGGTGTTCCAGGGCGTGCACATGCTCATGGGCGGGGACGTGGGCAAGCCCTGGGGGCCGGAGGAGAAACGCGGCAGCGTGATGGTGTTCATCGGCAGGAAACTGCCCGAGGAGCTGTTCATCGAGGGCCTGAAGCAGTGCCTGGTCAAATAGCGCATCCCGCCGGGATGGACTAATATCGTCCTATGTCGATCGTCTTCGCTCAGGGCACGCGCACGCTGAAGTGCCTGTTTCTCGCCCTTGTCGTGCTGTTCGCCCAACAGGCGGCGCAGTTGCACGCGCTGGCGCATGCGCAGGACCAACTGGCGCAGCCGCAGCAAGGCAAGCCGGCTTCGCATCCGCTCGAGCAGTGCGTCGCCTTCCATGCCATCGACAGCGCGCTTATCGCAACGGCCGCGCTGCAGGATATCGATCTTCTTCAGTCCGGGCGCACAAGCTGGGTCCCCACCCAGGCGCAAGCACGCGCCGTCTACCGCCTCCCTTCGCGCGCTCCTCCGCGCGCCGTCTAGCTTCCCCAGCTTGTTTCGCGCCCCCCGGCCGCCGGCCGCGCGGGGGTCATGGCCCATTCCGGGCGAATTGCGAGAGGAATCGAGACGTGATCAAACAAACACTCATGGCGGTCGCGCTGGCCGCAACCCTGGCAGGGCCGGGTACGGCAGCAGCCGTGACGGATGCCGAAATGAAGGAACTGCGCGAGCAGGTCCAGCAGATGAAGCGCGAGTACGAGCGGCGCATCGACGCCCTCGAACAGCGCCTGAAGCAAGCGGAGGGAACGGTTGGCAAGGCCGAAGCCGCGGCTTCGCGGGCGCAAGCAACCGCGGTCAGCGCCGAGGCTGCCGCGTCATCGGCGAGTGCCCGGCCTGCGGGGGAGAATGCATTCAATCCGGCGATCTCGCTTATCCTCAATGGCGTGCTGGCAAATCTGTCGCAGGATCCGGCGCGGCACCAGATCACCGGATTTGCCCCCACCGGGGGCGAAGTGGGGCCGGGCAACCGCGGCCTGAGCCTCGCCGAAACCGAGCTCGTCTTCAGCGCGAATATCGATCCGAATTTCCGCGGCACGCTGATCGCCGCGCTCAGTCCCGACGACACCATCGCGGTGGAGGAAGGCTATATCCAGGGCATTGGGCTGTCGCATGGCCTGGGGATTAAGGCAGGGCGTTTTCTCGCGAGCGCCGGCTACCTGAACGAAATCCATCCGCACGCGTGGGACTTCGTCGATGCGCCGTTGGCGCACAAGGTGTTCCTTGGGAAGCAGCTCGCCGACGACGGGGTGCAGTTGAAATGGGTCGCTCCGACGGAGACCTTTGTCGAACTCGGCGCCGAAATCGGCCGGGGACGCGCTTTCCCGGGCACGAACCGCGACAAGAACGGCGCCGGCGCAACCAATCTGTTCGCGCGTCTGGGCGGCGACATCGGCGCGAGCACCGCCTGGCGCCTCGGCCTGTCGCATCTGCGCACCACGGCGCGGAACCGCAACTATGAGGACCTCGATTCGACCGGCACCCAGGTGAACAACAGCTTCAACGGTGCTAGCCGCCTGTGGGTGGTGGACGGCGTGCTCAAATGGGCGCCCAACGGCAACCCCGGCTACAACAATTTCAAGCTGCAAGGCGAATATTTCCGGCGCCGCGAGGACGGCACCCTCACCTACGATACGGACTCGGCTTCGCTGGGCACGCAAAGCGATGCTTATCGCTCGGCGCAGTCCGGATGGTACGCGCAAGGCGTGTATCAGTTCATGCCGATGTGGCGCGCCGGCTACCGCCATGACCGGCTCGATACGGGCACGGTAAAACTCGGTCTGGTGGATAGCGGCGCGCTCACCGCCGTCGATTTCCCCATCTTTGCTGCGCACCATGCGACGCGCAACACGCTGATGCTCGACTTCAACCCGAGCGAGTTCAGCCGCCTGCGCATGCAGTTCGCGAGCGACAAGTCGCGGCTCGGCGCGACCGACAAGCAGATGTTCCTGCAGTACATCATGAGCCTGGGCGCGCACGGCGCGCATAAGTTTTGAGGGCGTGCCACCACATGAACCAAGGAAACGCAATGAGAAAACTGTTTGGTATTGTCGTGCTAGCGGCATTGGGATCGACGCTGCTGGCACAACCGGCGCAGGCGGCGCTCAAGGTGCTCGCCTGCGAGCCCGAATGGGGCGCGCTGGCGCAGGAGCTTGCTGGCGACAAGGCTTCTGTATCGAGCGCCACCACGGCGTTGCAGGATGTGCATCATCTGGAGGCAAGACCCAGCCTCATTGCGCGCGCGAGGAACGCCGATTTGGTGGTGTGCACCGGCTCGGATCTCGAAGTCGGCTGGCTGCCGATGCTGCTGCGCCAATCCGGCAACGCGCAAATCCAGCCGGGGAGGCCAGGGTACCTGGAAGCCTCGCAGTTCGTGCCCAGACTCGATATTCCCAAGATGCTCGATCGCTCTTTCGGTGATATCCATCCGGCGGGCAACCCGCACATCCATCTCGATCCGCGCAATATTGCGCGCGTCGCTGAAGCGCTGAGGGACCGGCTGATCCTGCTCGATCCGGCCAACACAGAGGCGTACAAGACGCGTTCCAGCGCATTCCTTGCGCGCTGGCGCGAAGCGATTCCGCACTGGGAGGCGAAGGCGGCGCCCTTAAGGGGGCTAACCATGGTCGTATACCACAAGAACATGACCTATCTGAACGCGTGGCTTGGCTTGCGCGAAGCCGGCAGCCTGGAGCCCAAACCCGGGATACCGCCAACGGCCGCTCACCTTGCGGACCTGGTTGCGCGCATGCAGGCCGAGCCGGCCAAGGTGATCGTATACGTGGCATACAACAATCCGCAGGCAGCCAAGTTCCTGTCCGGGCGCACCAGGATCCCGGCAGTCATGCTGCCCTACACCGTGGGCGGCAGCGAGGCGGCGAAAGATCTGTTCGGCCTGTTTGACGACACACTCGCGCGGCTGTTGGCGGTACTCAAATGACCGATACGGCCGCGTTGTTGTCGATACTCGGACCGGCGTTCATCGCCGGAATGCTGGTCACGGCCGTCCTGGTTCCGTTCGGCTTCGAGGTGCTCAAGCGCGGGATCGTGTTCATCGACCTCGCCGTGGCGCAAATCGCGGGCGTGGGCGTGATATTCGCGGATTTCCTCGGTTGGGAGCCGCAGGGCGTGGCGGTGCAGATCTCGGCGCTCACCGCCGCGCTCGCCACGGCCCTTATACTCACCTGGACCGAAAAGCGCTGGCCCGAAGTGCAGGAGGCGATCATCGGCGTGGTGTTCGTCCTCGGCGCGAGCGGCGCCATCCTGATGCTCGCCAGCAACCCCCACGGCGGCGAGCATCTCAAGGATCTGCTCGTCGGCCAGATCCTGTGGGTGAGCCCGTCCAGGCTGCCGCTGGAGGCCTTGATCTATGCGGCCGTACTGGCAATCTGGTTCGGTCTGGGCGTGCGCCTCGGTCGTGTCGGCTTTTACGCCCTGTTCGCCTGCGCGGTAACGTTTTCGGTGCAGCTGGTCGGGCTCTACCTGGTGTTTGCATCGCTGGTCGTGCCGGCGCTGGCGACCTACTATGCGTCGCGCCGCCGCCATGCAAAAGCCTACGCAGTCGGCTTGTTGGGCTATGCGCTCGGCCTGGTGGCGTCCCTGTGGCTGGATCTGCCCTCCGGCGCCATGATCGTATGGGCGATGGCGTTGGTCGCGATGCTTGCCGCCCGCCTGGAGCGCCGGCCTGCATCGGGTTGATTCCCGCAAAACCGCCCCAATGTTTGAACATTCACTGCTCCAGACAGGTCCATATTCCCTATGGAACAATTTCGCGGCACCACCATCCTGTCCGCGCGGCGCGGCCAAAGCGTCGCGCTGGGCGGCGACGGCCAGGTCACCCTGGGTAATATCGTGATCAAGGCCGGGGCGCGCAAAGTGCGGCGTCTGTACCATGACCGCATCCTGGCCGGCTTTGCCGGGGGTACGGCCGATGCCTTTACCCTGTTCGAGCGTTTCGAGGCCAAGCTGGAGAAGCATCAGGGCAACCTGTTGCGCTCGGCGGTGGAACTGGCCAAAGACTGGCGCACCGACCGCATTTTGCGCCGCCTGGAGGCGATGCTGGCGGTGGCCGATCGTGAGACCTCGCTCATCATCACCGGCATCGGTGACGTGCTCGAGCCGGAACTCGGCCTGATCGCCATCGGCTCGGGCGGGCCCTACGCGCAGTCAGCGGCGCGGGCGCTGCTGGAAAATACTGCGCTCACGCCGAAGGAAATCGTCGCCAAGTCGCTCGGCATTGCCGCCGATCTGTGCATCTATACCAACCAGCAGATTGTGATTGAAACCCTCGAGTGAGGCAGATGGGGTAAGCCCGCGCCCCCGCAGCCGCCGGAAACCAGCCATGTCGCCCATGTCGCATATGACCCCGCAGGAAATCGTCCACGAGCTGGACAAGCACATCATCGGCCAGGATCGCGCCAAGCGCGCGGTCGCCATCGCCCTCAGGAACCGCTGGCGCCGGCAGCAGGTGGCCGAGCCCCTGCGCCATGAAATCACGCCGAAGAACATCCTCATGATCGGGCCGACCGGTGTGGGCAAGACCGAGATCGCGCGGCGCCTGGCCAAACTCGCCGACGCACCTTTCATCAAGGTCGAGGCGACCAAGTTCACCGAAGTCGGCTACGTCGGCCGCGACGTCGATACCATCGTGCGCGATCTGGTCGAGATCAGCGTCAAGCAGACGCGCGAACAGGCGATGCGCAAGGTCAAAGCCCGGGCCGAGGATGCGGCCGAGGAACGCATCCTCGACGTGCTGCTTCCCCAGGCGCGCCGTACAGTCGGGTTCGTCGGGGACGACGCGGGCACTTCCGCCGCACCGGAAAACGCGGAAGCATCGGCGACGCGGCAGAAATTCAGGAAGAAGCTGCGCGAAGGCGATCTCGACGAGAAGGAAATCGAGATCGAAGTGGCCGCGCAGCAGGCGCAAATGGAAATCTTCGCCCCTCCCGGGATGGAGGAACTGACGTCCCAGATCCAGGGCATGTTCCAGAATCTGTCCGGCAGCCGCAAGAAGACGCGCAAGCTGAAAATCCGCGAGGCGCTGAAGCTTGCCGCAGAAGAAGAGGCGGCGCGGATGGTGAACGACGAGGATCTGAAGTCCCATGCGCTGACCAACGCGGAACAGAACGGCATCGTTTTCATCGACGAGATCGATAAGATCGCCAGCCGCTCCGAGATCGCCGGCGCCGACGTGTCGCGCCAGGGCGTGCAGCGCGACCTGCTGCCCCTGGTCGAGGGCACCACGGTCTCGACCAAATACGGCATGGTCAAGACCGACCACATCCTGTTCATCGCCAGCGGCGCGTTCCACATGGCCAAGCCGTCGGACCTCATCCCGGAGTTGCAGGGGCGCCTGCCGATACGCGTCGAGCTCGATTCGCTGTCGGGTGCCGATTTCGAAAAAATCCTGACGCAGACCGATGCCTGTCTCACGCGCCAGTATCAGGCGCTGCTCGAAACCGAGGGCGTGAAGCTTGCGTTCCAGCCCGAAGGCATCAAGCGGCTGGCCGAGATCGCCTACGCCGTCAACGAGAAAACCGAGAACATCGGCGCGCGGCGCCTGTACACGGTGATGGAAAAGCTGCTGGAGGAAATTTCCTTCGACGCGGGCAAGCGCAATGACGAGACCATCACCATCGACGCTGCCTATGTCGATGCGCGCCTGAAGGAACTGGCGCTATCCGAAGACCTGGCGCGGTACGTGCTGTAATTTCATGGAGAAGAAGATGAAACCTGCCACACGGGCCGTACTGTTCGGTTCCATCGGCCTGGCGCTCGGCGGCAGCCTCGCGACCAGCGTGGTCCATGCCCAGGAAGTGACCATCAAGGAACCCTGGGTGCGCGGCACCGTGCGCGGCCAGACGGCGACGGGCGCGTTCATGCAGCTCACCGCCACCGAGGCGGCCAGCCTGGTTGCGGTGGAGAGCCCGGTCGCGGGCTCGGTGCAGATCCACGAGATGAAAATGGAAAACGACGTCATGCAAATGCGCGCCATTCCGAGGCTGGATCTGCCCGCGGGCAAGGCGATCGAGCTGAAGCCGGGCGGCTACCACATGATGTTGATGGACCTGAAGCAGCCGCTGAAGAAAGGCGAGGCCGTGCCGATCCGCCTGCGCTTCGAGGCCAAGGACAAGACGTTCAAGACCATCGAGATCAAGGCGCAGGTGCGCGAGCTCGGCGCCAGCCCGGCGCATAAGCATTAGCGTTCTACTGCACCCGCAAAAGGCGGCTCGAGGCCGCCTTTTTTGCTTATATGGGCGGTAAAATAGGCTAATTTCCCCAAAGCCCCGTCCCATGTCCAACGCCATCGATCCTGCAATGAAGGCCCAGATCCTCGCCGAGGCGCTGCCGTACATCAAGCGCTTTCACGGCAAGACCATCGTGGTCAAGTATGGCGGCAGTGCCATGACGGAGCCGGCCCTGCAGAAGAGCTTTGCCCACGACGTGGTGCTGTTGAAGCTGGTGGGCATGAACCCGGTGGTGGTGCACGGCGGCGGACCGCAAATCGAGGCGCTGCTCAACCGTATCGGCAAGACGGGCGAGTTCGTGCAGGGCATGCGTGTCACCGACGCGGAAACCATGGACGTGGTGGAGATGGTGCTGGGGGGCGCGGTCAACAAGGACATCGTCACGCTCATCAATCAGGCCGGCGGCAAGGCTGTGGGGCTCACCGGACAGGACGGCGCCTTCATCCACGCGAAAAAGCTGCTGCTCTCCGATAAAGATCGGCCGGAGCAGATGCTCGACATCGGCCAGGTCGGAGAAATCGACGCCATCGATCCGAAGGTGATATTCGCTCTGGAACAGGGCGGCTTCATCCCGGTTGTCGCTCCGATCGGGGTCGGCGCCAACGGCGAATCCTTCAACATCAACGCCGACCTGGTGGCCGGCAAGCTCGCCGAAATTCTCAAGGCGGAGAAACTGGTTCTGCTCACCAATACCCCTGGCGTTCTGGACAAGGACGGAAAGCTCCTCACCGGCCTGACGCCGAAGCGCATCGACGCGCTATTTGCCGATGGCACGCTCTCCGGCGGCATGCTGCCGAAGATCAGCTCGGCGCTGGATGCCGCCAGGAGCGGGGTGAAAAGCGTGCATATCATCGATGGTCGCGTCGAGCATGCGCTGCTGCTGGAAATCCTCACCGACCAGGGTGTCGGCACGCTGATCCGCGGCAAGTGAAGTCGCCGGGGTCGAGCGCGGCGATTTCATCCTGAGGCGCGCGGCGCCGAAGGATCTGCACACAGGCCACCATGTCAACTCGGCTCACCTGGGTTTTCGACCTGGACAATACGCTGCACAACGCGTCGCCGCATATATTTCCGCACCTCAATCGCAGCATGACCGCGTACCTGCAGACGTATCTGCAGCTGAGCGAACAGGACGCCGGCAGGCTGCGTGCGCATTACTGGCGCAGCTATGGGGCCACCCTGCTCGGCATGATGCGCCATCACGGCACGGATCCGGAGCATTTCCTGCGCGAGACCCATGCTTTTCCCGACCTGGCCGGCATGGTGGTGTACGAGCGCGGACTGGCCGCGATGCTGCGCCGTTTGCCGGGGAGGAAGCTGGTCCTGTCGAACGCGCCGCGCCAGTACGCCCGTGCCGTGCTGCAGATGCTGGGCATCGAGGGGCATTTCGACGCCGTGCACTCGATCGAGTCGACCGGCTACCGGCCCAAGCCTTCGCTCGCCGCTTTTCACAGTCTGCTGCGCAGCCGCGGCCTCATCGCCTCGCGCTGCGTGATGGTGGAGGACAGCCGCGAAAACCTGCGGCCGGCCAAACGTCTGGGCATGAAGACGGTGTGGGTGACGCGCGAGCCGCGCGCACCGGCCTATGTCGATGTCAAGACCGCCTCGGTGCTCGCGCTGCCGCGCCTGCTGGGGCGGCTGCGATGATAAAGGGTTAGCGCTTACCAACCGCATAGGCTAGAATCTGCGGACATCGGCATATCCAAGGAGCTAATCATGGCGACCCGCTCAGGCGAACGCAAGAATCAGATCCTGCAAGTGTTGGCCGAGATGCTGCAAGCGCCCAAGAACGAGAAGATCACCACCGCCGCGCTGGCCGCCCGGCTCGATGTATCCGAAGCCGCGCTCTACCGCCATTTCGCCAGCAAGGCGCAGATGTACGAGGGCCTGATCGGCTTCGTCGAGGAAACCGTGTTCGGGCTCATCAACAAGATCAGCGCGGAGCAGGAAAGCGGATTGAAGCAGACCCACGCCATCGCCGCCATGCTGCTGTCCTTTGCCGAAAAGAACCCGGGCATGACGCGCGTCCTCATCGGCGACGCCCTGGTAAACGAGGACGGGCGCCTGCAGACGCGAATCAACCAGCTGCACGACCGGCTGGAGGCGACACTCAAGCAATCGCTGCGGCTCGCGGCGACGCAGGGCGAGATCGACAAGGACAGCGAAGTTGCGGCGCAGGCGAACCTGATGCTCGCCTTCATCATCGGCCGCTGGCATCAATTCGCCAAGAGCGGCTTCAAGCGCCTGCCGACGGAGCTGTGGTCGAAGCAGGGACCGATGCTGTTAGTCTAGGACTTCGAACAGACCTTGCACGCGGGATCCTTGGACAACCGCACTGAACGCCACTCCATTGTCAGGCAATCGAACAGCAGCAAGCGGCCGTTGAGCGACTCGCCTGCGCCCGCCAGCAGCTTCAGCGCTTCCGCCGCCTGCACCGCGCCGATGATGCCGGTGAGGGGCGCGAACACCCCCATCACCGCACAGCGGGTTTCCTCGGCTTCGGTGTCTTCCGGGAACAGGCAGTTGTAGCAGGGAGCGTTGCCGTTGCGCAGGTCGAATACGCTGATCTGTCCGTCGAAGCGTACAGCCGCTCCCGAGACCAGCGGCTTGCGCTGGTTGACGCAGGCGCGGTTGACTGCATGGCGGGTGGCGAAGTTGTCTGAGCAATCGAGCACGATGTCGGCGCTCGCGACGATCTGGGCCAGCCTCTCGCCTTCCAGGCGCTCGGGGACCGCCGCGACTTCGACTTCGGGATTGAGCTGCGCCAGCGTGTCCTTGCCCGAGTAGGCTTTCGCGCGGCCGACCGCTGCGGTGGTGTGCAGGATCTGGCGCTGCAAATTGGTCAGATCGACCGAGTCGCCATCGGCTAGCGTGATGTGCCCGACGCCGCCCGAAGCCAAATACATGGCCGCGGGGGAACCCAGACCGCCCGCACCGATTACCAATGCATGCGCGGCAAGCAGCTTTTCCTGACCCTCGATGCCTATCTCGGGCAGCAGGATATGCCTGCTGTAACGCAGCAGCTGATCGTCGTCCATGGGGTAGGGCAGGAGGGCGGGAAAGTGGGCGAGCCGCTACGCTTGCCGTATGCGCCCTTGCCTCTGCCTAGTTCTTCTGAATGATTTGCAGGCCCTTCAACATGTTGACGGCCTGGGAGAGCTGGAAGTCCTTGTCCGAGCCGAACTCGACCGGTTTGGCCGGCTCGTCGCCGGCCTCGCCTTTCGGTTTGCCGTTGGGCTGTGCCGCCGGTTTGGCCTTCGCGGACTCGGCTGCCTTGTCCTTGTCGTTGGCCAGATGCTTGTCCAGATCGGCTTCGCGCAGAAACGTGCGGCTCTCGCTGCCGGGCTCTTCGACGACGATGTCCGGCGTGATGCCCTTGGCCTGGATCGAGCGTCCGCTCGGCGTGTAGTAACGCGCGGTGGTCAGCTTGATCGCGGTGTTGTTGCCCAGGGGCATGATGGTCTGCACCGAGCCCTTGCCAAATGTCTGGGTGCCCATGATCAAGGCGCGCTTGTGGTCTTGCAGCGCACCCGCGACGATTTCAGAGGCGGAGGCCGAGCCGCCGTTTACCAGCACCACCATGGGCACGGTCTTGACAGCGACCGGCAGGCTCTTCAGATAGTCGTCGCTGCCGCCGCGCAGATAGTCCTCGGTGCTGGCGACGAATTTGCGCTTGGCGTCCTCGGTGCGGCCGTCGGTAGTGACCACTATCGCCTTGGGCGGAAGGAAGGCCGCGGAAATGCCGACCGCGCCGTTGAGCAATCCGCCCGGGTCGTTCCGGAGGTCCAGTACCAGGCCCTTCAGCTGGCCTTCCTTGTACAGCGTGTTCAGGTGCCGCACCATGTTTTCACCGGAGCGCTCCTGGAACTGCACCACGCGCAGATAACCGTAGCCCGGTTCGATCACCTTCGACTTCACGCTTTGCACCTTGATCACCTCGCGCACCAGGGTGAATTCCAGCGGTTTGGTTTCGCCCTTGCGCAGCACGGTGAGCTTGATCGAGGTCTTGGGCTTCCCGCGCATGCGTTTGACCGCGTCGTTCAGATTCATGCCCTTCACCGGTGTTTCGTCGAGTTTGATGATCAGGTCGCCCGTCTTGATGCCGGCGCGGAAGGCCGGGGTGTCTTCAATCGGGGAAACGACTTTGACGAAACCGTCTTCCAGTCCGACCTCGATGCCCAGGCCGCCGAACTCGCCCTGTGTGCCGACCTGGAGTTCGCGGTAGGCGTCGTGGTCGAGGTAAGCGGAGTGCGGATCCAGGCCGGTCAGCATGCCGTTGATCGCTTCCGAGATGAGCTTCTTGTCCGCAACCAGTTCGACGTAATTGCTCTTGATCGCGCCGAAGACTTCGGCAAACGAGCGCAGTTCCTCGACCGGGAGCGGCGCGCGAGCGCCGTCTTTCTGCGCGATCGCGGAAAAATTGAGGGATAGCAGCACCCCTGCCAGCGCTCCCACCAGAACCAGACCGACCTTTTGCAGCTTGCTTTTCATGAATTGCTCCACCGCCCTACTTCAAAGACACCCAGCGCAAGGGATCGAAAGCCTTTCCCTGATGCCGGATTTCGAAGTATAGCCCCGAATCCGGGTTGCCGCCGCTATTGCCGACCGTTGCCACCGCATCGCCGGTACTGACCGCATCCCCCACCTGCTTGAGCAGCGCCTCGTTGTTGCCGTAGATGGTAAGGTAGCTCTGGCCATGGTCGATGATCATCAGGTTGCCGAAGCCGCGCATCCACTCGGCAAACACCACGCGGCCGGCGGCCACCGCCCGCACCTCCTGGCCGCTTGTGCTGCGGATGAACAAACCCTTCCAGCTCAGGCCGCTGTCACTACGTGGAGTGCCGAAGTGGTTGATTAGTTCCCCGCGGGTCGGCAGCCTGAGCTTGCCTTTGAGCGCGGCGAACACGCCGGCATCGCGTCCGATTTCGGGCAGTTTCTCATTGCGCCGGCCGGTGCCCCTGGGAGAAATGATCTTTGCCAGCTCTTCGACCAGGCGCGACAGACGCGCCTCGTCGCGTTGCAAAGACTTTATTTCGCGGCGCTGGGAACGGATCTGCGTCGCCAGCCTGGCGAGCACTTTGCGCCGCTCCGCCTGCTGCGCGAGCAATTCCTTGCGGCCTTCGCGCTGACGCGCCTCCAATCCGGTCAGTTCGGCGCTCTTGTCCCGCGCTTCGCGCGCCAGTTCCGCCAGCCCGGCCAGGCTCTTGCGCAGCATGCGGATGAAATCGGACTGGGCGCGCGAGATATACCTGTAATAGTGCAGATCGCGCGCGGTCTGATTCGGGTCGCGCCCGGCGAACAGCAGTCTCAGGTAGTCCTGCTGGCCGGAAACATAGCGCATGGCGAGCAGTTGTCCAAGCTGGCGCTGTTGCGAGGCGATGCCCGCCTCCAGCGAACGCGACTGCTCGCCGACGTGGATGAGATCGGCGTGTACCGCGCGCTGTTGCGCGCCGATATTGCGCAGCATGCGATTGGCTTCGGAGACGCCGTGTTCCGACGCGCGCAACCCGTCGCTCGCCTCCGAGCGGTCTTCCTCGGCGCCTGTCAGGGTCTGCTTCAGCGTGTCGATGCGGCCGCGCAGGGCGTCCAGTTCGGCCTTGTCGGCGCAGTGCGCGGGATTGACGCAGATCAGCGCCAAAGCCAGAAACAGCGTTCTCCCGCAGCGGGTGCGCAGCAAGGGCCTGGGTTTCGCCCGCGCCGACTGCGCCTGTGGCGCCAGACTCAAGTCTTGGCCTTCCCCTGACTGGCTACGGCCTGCACGGCCTTTTCGATCTCGGCCGCGTCGCCCAGATAGTAATGGCGGATGGGCTTGAGCACATCGTCCAGTTCGTACACCAGCGGCACGCCGGTGGGGATATTTAGGCCGACGATGTCCTCATTGCTTACCTTGTCGAGATACTTTACCAACGCCCGGATCGAGTTGCCGTGCGCTGCTATGAGGACGCGCCTGCCGGCGCGGATGTCCGGGGCAATGGCCTGGTTCCAATAGGGCAGCACGCGCGCCACCGTGTCCTTGAGGCATTCGGTCAGAGGCATCTGGCTGGCGGTGAGCCCGCGGTAGCGCGGATCGCTGCCCGGATAGCGCGCATCGTCCTGGGCGAGCGCGGGCGGCGGGACATCGTAACTGCGCCGCCATGCGAGCACCTGCTCGTCGCCGAACTTGGCCGCTGTTTCGGCCTTGTTCAGGCCCTGCAGCGCGCCGTAGTGGCGCTCATTCAGGCGCCAGGAATGCAGTACGGGGATCCACATCAGGTCCATGCCTTCCAGCGCCAGCCACAGGGTTTTGATCGCGCGCTTGAGCACCGAAGTGTGGGCCAGGTCGAACACAAATCCGGCATCGCGCATCAATTCGCCGGCTTTTCTCGCCTCTTCGACGCCTTTTCCCGTCAGATCGACGTCGGTCCAGCCAGTGAACCGGTTTTCCTTGTTCCAGACGGATTCGCCGTGCCTGAGCAGAATGACCTTTTTCATTGCAATCCTTTTTTGCCGTACGATGAGTTGGCGAATATTTTATAATATTCCTTTGTGCGAAACCGTGAATGGGTAGTCTCAGGATGAGATTTTCCTTTCCATTCAGGCCAAACTTCGGGAGCGGGCGTGAAATTTGTAATGGATAATATTTTTCTGATCGCGGTCGCATTCGTCAGCGGCGCAATGCTGGTTTGGCCGCTGGCGCGGCGCGGCGCGGGCGGTCCCTCGGTCAATACGCTGGAAGCGACGCAGATGATCAACCGGCAGGACGCTTTGATGCTCGATGTGCGCGAGCAGGCCGAATACGCAGCTTCGCATATCCTCAATTCGCGTGGCTTGCCGCTGTCGCAGATCGAGGCGCGCATCGGCGATATCGAAAAATTCAAGGACAAGCCGGTGATCGTGTACTGCGCTACCGGCAATCGCTCGAGCGCGGCCGCGGCGGTGATGCGCAAGCGCGGTTTTTCCAACGTGTTCAATCTCAGCGGCGGTTTTGCGGCCTGGCAGCAGGCGGGCCTGCCGGTGCAGAAATAGGCGCGCAAATGGCCAAAATCAGCATGTACAGCACCGGCGTCTGCCCGTTCTGCCAGCGGGCGGAGCTGCTGCTCAAGTCCAGGGGCGTTGCCGATATCGAAAAAATCCGCATCGACCTCGACCCCGCGCGCCGCGACGAGATGATGAAGAAGACCGGCCGGCGCACGGTGCCGCAGATCTACATCGGCGAGCTTCACGTCGGCGGATTCGACGATCTGGCCGCCCTCGATCGCGCCGGCAAGCTCGAGCCCTTGCTGCACGGGCAGACCTGATCAGCGCAGCATATTCACTCAACCACTGGAACCCAAATGAACGAACCACAGCAGCAGCCGGCATTCGGCATCGAGAAGATTTATGTCAAGGACCTGTCGCTGGAGATTCCGCATGCGCCGGACGTGTTCCTGACGGGAGAACAGCCGCAGGTGGATGTGCAGCTGCATAACGAGGGTGCGCTCATCGGCGAGGGCCTGTACCAGGTGGTGCTGACGGTCACGGTGACGGCCAAGGCGGGCGAAAAGACCATGTTTCTGGTGGAGGCGGCGCAAGCCGGCATTTTTCACATCCGCAACGTGCCGGAAGCCGATCTCGAGCCGCTCCTCGCCGTTGCCTGCCCGAACATACTTTTTCCCTACTCGCGCGAGACCGTGTCCGACGTCATCAACCGCGCCGGATTTCCGCCCGTCTATCTTTCGCCGGTGAATTTCGAGGCGATCTACCTGCAGCGCCTGCAGCAGGCCCAGGAACAGGCCGCGCCCAAGATCGAGATCGCGCATTGAAAATGCGCCGGCTCCTGTTGGCGTTGCCGCTGCTGGCGGCGAGCGCCGCGCCGGCGGGAGAGTTCCGCTCCATCGCCGAGAACGCGACGTCGATGTACGACGCGCCCTCGGTCAAGGCGAACAAGCTGTTCGTCGCGAGCAGGTTCTACCCGGTGGAGGTCATTGTCCAGGTCGACAACTGGACCAAGGTGCGCGACGTCGCGGGCGACCTCGCCTGGGTGGAGAGAAAAACCTTGTCCGAAACGCGCACGGCGGTGGTCACCACGATCCTCGCCGATGTGCGTCAGAAGGCTGAAGACGGCGCGCCGCTGGTGTTCCAGGCGCGCAAAGGCGTGGCGCTGGAAATCGTCGAACTCGGCGCGGGCCCCTGGGTCAAGGTGCTGCACCGCGACGGCCAGACCGGGTTCGTGCGCGCGAACCAGGTCTGGGGACTGTAGCGGTTTAGCGCGGCTTCCCAGGCGAGGCACCCATGAGGATTACCGTACTCGGCGCTGGCGCCTGGGGCACGGCGATAGCCGTGGCCCTAAGCGCCAGGCACCAGACCGTGCTCTGGGATTATGAGCCCGGGCAATGTCGTGCCATTGCAGCAGAACGCCGCAACCAGCGCTTCCTGCCGGAAATCGCATTGCCCGCGCAGATCGCAATCGAAGCGGATTTTGCCGCCGCCGTTGCCGCCGCCGAGCTAGTGCTGGTGGCGACCCCCACCGCGGCGCTGCGCGAGATGTTGGTCAGGCTTGCTCCCATGCGCAAGCCGGTAGTGTGGTTGTGCAAGGGTTTCGAACCGCAGCGCGCCATGCTGCCGCATCAAATCGCCGCGGAAGTGCTGGCCCCGGGCAACGCCTGCGGCGCGCTGTCCGGACCCAGTTTTGCGCTCGAAGTCGCGCGTGGTTTGCCCGCCGCGCTCACCCTTGCCTCCGCGGACGTTGGATTTTGCGAAGCCACGGCCCGCGCCCTGAACGGCCCGCGGCTGCGCGTCTATTTCAGCACCGACATCGCCGGCGTCGAAATCGGGGGTGCGGTGAAAAATGTAATGGCGATTGCCACCGGCATTGCCGACGGCCTGGGCTTGGGCGCCAACGCGCGCGCCGCGCTGATCACCCGCGGACTGGCCGAAATTACGCGCCTGGGGATAAAGCTGGGTGGCCGTCCGGAGACCTTCACCGGTCTCACCGGCGCCGGCGATCTGATCCTGACCTGCACCGGGGATCTATCGCGCAACCGCCGGGTGGGCCTGGCGCTGGCGCAGGGGAAGAAGCTGGATGACATCCTGCGCGAACTGGGCCATGTGGCCGAAGGCGTGCAAACCGCGGCCGCGGTAGAGGCGCGCGCGCTGCAGTCTGGCGTTGACATGCCGATCACACGGGCGGTGTGCGCCGTGCTATTCGGCGGGGTTTCCCCGCGGGAGGCGGTGGAGCAGCTGTTGGCGCGCGACCCCAGGGGAGAAAGCTAATTCGGACAAACCGGAAGCAAACAGCGCGTCTCCGGCTTAGGAAATGCTCTCATCTAACGAACAAGGGGGGGTGCACCCCCCCTTGTCCCCCACGGGGACTTCCTTCGGGGCGTAAATCCCCCCGCCGACGCACCGCCGCCGTTTGTCGAAATCTCCGCCATAACTGCGAATGCGTGATCTACAAGAAACTAGGCACAACCTGCGAAGTCTTGTTGCCGCCAGGCTTCGTACACCGCCACCGCGACTGCGTTCGAAAGGTTGAGGCTGCGGTTGCCGGGACGCAGCGGCAGGCGCAGCCGCCGTTCCGCCGGAACGCTATCGAGTATCTCCGGCGGCAGTCCGCGCGTCTCTGGGCCGAATACGAGTACGTCGCCCCCGATGTATTCGGGCTCGGTATGGCGGTGCAGGCCACGCGTGGAAAACACGAACATGCGCTTTCCCTGCAGTTGTGTGCAGCAGGCACGCCAGTCCTCGTGCACGACCAGACCGGCATATTCGTGATAGTCGAGCCCGGCGCGCTTCAGTTCGCGGTCCCCAAGGTGGAATCCCAGCGGCTCGACCAGGTGCAAGGTCGCTCCGGTATTGGCGGCGAGGCGGATGATGTTGCCGGTATTCGGCGGAATCTCCGGCTGGTAGAGAACGATGTCAAACACCGCGCGGTGTCCGCGCGACGACCCAGTTCTCGATCCGCGCGGCGCCGCTGCGCTTGAGCGCGCGGGCGAACTCGTCCAGCGTCGCGCCGGTGGTCATGACGTCGTCAACCACGGCGACGCGCACACCGGCCAGGTCGCGCTCGCAGGCGAAGGCCTGGCGCATGTTCGCGGCGCGCTCCTGCCACGGCAAAGCGGTTTGCGGCGCGGTGTTGCGCACCCGCCGGGCGAGCCGCGCATCCATGGCGATACCGGAGAGGCGCGACAGGGCTTTGGCGATCTCCGCCGCCTGATTGAAACCGCGCTCGGCCAGGCGCGCCGGGTGCAGCGGCAGCGGAATGATCAGGTCGACGCCGCCGGTCTTTTCCAGCCGCTGGTACAGCTTGTGCGCGAACAGGCCGGCGAGCGCGAGCTGTCCGCCATACTTGAGCGCCTGTATCAGCGCGTCCACCGGGTAAGCGTAGATGAAGGCGGCGCAACTGGCGTCGTAATGCGGCGGATCGGCAATGCAGGCGCCGCACTCCGCATTGCTCGAGCCGGGCAGGGCGCATCGCGGGCAGGCCGAAGCGCTTGCCGGAAGTTCGCGCTCGCACGCCGCGCACAGCAGCCGCTCGCCGCTCGCGGCCTGGCACAGGAGGCAGACCTGCGCCAGAAGCGTGCGCCTGATCCTGCTGCCGATCTTCAGAAACGGACGCAACGAAATTGACAAGTGAAAATGCTTCCTTGAAGATGCGTTGACAACTCTTGCCGCAAAAGAGTAACCATGAATCGAATGAGGGTCAAATCCAGCGCCGCCGGCCACGGGCAGGCGGCCGCCTTGCTCCGCCGCTGAACCGTCTCCCGGTTTGCGCGGTTTTTGCGCAGTTAGATGCACAATTTCACCAGGCAAACATGAAACCCATACTAACGCTAGCAGGCGAGCTGGCGGCTCGCAAGACCACCAGCCAGGCCTTGGTCGAGGACGCGCTCATGCGCATCGCCGTTCCCTCAGGCGAGGGTGCGCGCGTGTTCCTGCGCACGCACCGCGAATCGGCGCTGGCGGAAGCGAAGGCGAGCGACACTCTGCGCGCCCACGGTATCGTGCCCTCGCCGCTCGCCGGCATCCCGGTGTCGGTCAAGGATCTGTTCGATGTCGCCGGGGACATCACGCGAGCCGGGTCGAAGGCGCTGGCGGATGCGATCCCCGCCAAAGTCGATGCCACCGTGGTGCGCCGGCTGCGTCAGGCGGGCGCAATCATCGTCGGCCGCACCAATATGGTCGAGTTCGCGTTTTCCGGACTGGGTCTCAATCCGCATTACGGCACACCGAAAAATCCCTGGGACCGGGCGACCGGCCGCATTCCGGGCGGCTCGTCTTCGGGGGCGGCGGTGTCCGTTTCCGACGGCATGGCGGCGATGGGCCTGGGCACCGACACCGGTGGCTCGGTACGCATCCCCGCCGCGCTGTGCGGGCTCACCGGCTTCAAGCCTACGGCGAGGCGCATACCCAGGGATGGAACCTTTCCCCTGTCGACGACACTGGATTCCATCGGACCGATCGCGCCCAGCGTGGCCTGCTGCGCGCTGGTCGATAGCATCCTCGCGGGCGATACAGCGCTAGTGCCGGCCGCTCTGCCTCTCAAGGGCCTGCGCCTGGGCGTGGTGCAGGACTATGTGCTGGAAGGCCTGGATAGCGGCGTGGCGGATGCTTTCGGCAAGGCCCTCAGCAGGCTGTCCGCGGCCGGCGCGAGCGTGACCGAGGTGCGCTTCGAAGCCCTGCAACGATTGCCTCAGCTCAACCAGAAAGGCGCTCTGGTGGTGGCCGAAGCCTATGCGATACACCGTGAACTGCTCGCGCGGCGCAAGGCCGACTACGACCCGCGCGTCGCATCGCGCACTTTGCGCGGTGCCGACGTGAGCGCCGCCGACTACATCGACGTGCTGGCCCAGCGCGCCGCCATGATCGCCGACAGCGCGCGCCTGGCCGCGCCCTACGATGCGCTGCTGATGCCCACCGTGGTCATGGTCGCGCCTGCGATAGCGCCGCTGGAGACGGACGATCAGCTCTATGGCAAGACCAATCTGGCGATACTGCGCAACCCCGGTGTGGTGAATTTTCTCGACGGCTGCGCCTTGTCGATTCCGTGCCATCAGCCGAGCCAGGGCCCGGTGGGCCTGATGGTCGTCGGCCAAAGCGGCGAGGACAGGCGTCTGCTTGCAGTGGGATTGGCGCTGGAGTCGGCGCTCGTCCGATGACGACCGACACCAAACCAATCGGAAGTTCGGGATGTGGGTTTGAGAAGGGGGCGGCGAAATGAGCAGGAAGCAGGGGGCCCCGCGGAGCGGGGATGCGACCGGCCGCGATTGCCGCCGGCCGCCGACAGAGGCGTAGATCGACATGCACGTTCTCGACGGAGGCGGCGCGCTGAGCGCGCCGTCGATCGACCCCCGCGCGGCGCGCCGCGCCAACTCCCGCGCGGCTGCGACCTATGCGGGCGCTGCCGTGTTGGCGCGCGAAGTGGAGGCGCGCATGCTGGAGCGGCTGCAGTACATCAAGCTCCTGCCCGGGCGTATTCTCGATGCCGGCTCGGGCGATGGCCATGGCGCCAAACGCCTGGCCGAACGCTTTCCGGGCGCGCAGGTACTGGCGCTGGATTCCGCGCTGCCGATGCTGCAGGCGGCGCACCTGCACGACGCCTGGCTGCGGCGAGTCCTCAAACGCGCGCGCGTCGGTTACCTGTGCGCCGATTTTGCCGCCGCGCCCCTGGCTGCGGCGAGCGTGGATCTCGCCTGGTCCAATCTGGCCCTGCATTGCGCCGGCGATCCTCAGCCGGCCCTGAAAGAGTTACGCCGGGTGCTGAAGGTGGGCGGGCTGCTGATGTTCAGCTGCTACGGGCCGGATACCCTGAAAGAGCTGAAAAGCGCTTTCGCCGCACACGACGGTGCGCCGCATGTGCACGACTTCATCGACATGCACGACCTGGGCGATATGCTTTCGGCATGCGGCTACTCCGCACCCGTGATGGACATGGAAGTCATCACCCTGACCTATACCGGTGCCGACGCGCTGCTCGCCGACCTGCGCGCGACCGGCCAGCAGAATGTATCCAGCGAACGCCGGCGCGGGCTCACCGGCAAGGGTGTGCTGAGCGCGATGCGCGGCGAGTACGAGAAACTGCGCCGCGACGGCCGGTTGCCGGCAAGCTTCGAAATCGTCTATGGCCACGCGTGGAAGCCGGAGCCACGACTCGCCGACGACGGGCGCGCCATCGTCAGCATGCAAGCGCGCCGCGCCTAGGGTCTGGTTTCATTCGCGAATGACCATTGCTCAGGCCTGAATCGCTTGATTAACCCTAATGCTTGTGATAGCTTACGCAACTTTTTTGGCTCGGCCTGTCCGCCAGTAATGAGGAAACGATGAATAGCGTGCTTGGACGACTAATTGGCGGTCTGCTGCTGGCGCCCCACGCAGGACTTGCCTCCGCTGCCTACCAACTCAATTTTCAGCCGCCCGTGACGCGCATCGCCAGCGAGATCTACGATCTGCATATGCTGATGATGTACGTCATCCTGGTGATTTTCTGTGTCGTGTTCGGGGTGATGTTCTACTCCATCTATGCCCACCGCAAGTCGGTCGGCCACAAGGCCGAGCAGTTCCACGAGAACACGACCGTGGAAATCATCTGGACCGTGATTCCCTTCGTCATCCTCATCGGCATGGCCTGGCCCGCGACCAAGACCCTGATCGCATTCAAGGACACGTCCAACCCCGACATTACGATCAAGGTCACGGGCTACCAGTGGAAATGGGGCTACGACTACCTCAAGGGCGAGGGCGAAGGCATCGCATTCCTGTCAAGCCTGACCACGACGCAGGACCAGATCCACAACCAGAAACCCAAGGGCGAAAACTATCTGCTCGAGGTGGACAACCCGCTGGTGGTGCCGGTGGGCAAGAAGATACGCATACTCACCACCGCCAGTGATGTGATCCACTCATTCTGGGTACCGGCGTTCGGCATCAAACAGGATGCGATCCCCGGTTTTGTGCGCGACACCTGGTTCCGCGCCGACAAGGAAGGCAGCTACCGCGGCCAGTGCGCCGAGCTGTGCGGCAAGGACCATGGTTTCATGCCGATCGTGGTCGAGGTGGTGTCGCCGGAAAAATACGCGCAGTGGGTCGGCGAGCAGAAGAAAAAGGCGGCGGCAGCAGCCGAGGATCCGAACAAGCAATGGAGCGCGGCCGAGCTGAAGGCGAGGGGCGAGAAAGTCTACGCCGCCAACTGCGTCGCCTGTCATCAGGTGAACGGCAAGGGTCTGCCGCCGGCGTTTCCGGCGCTGGACGGCTCGAAGATCGCAACCGGCGACAAGAACGCGCATATCGACATCGTGCTCAACGGCAAGGCCGGCACCTCCATGGCCGCCTACGCCAAACAGCTCTCGGACACCGACATCGCGGCCGTCGTCACCTACGAGCGCAACGCCTGGGGCAACAAGACGGGCGACACGGTACCGCCGGGCGAAGTCAAAGCCGCGCGCAAATAAAGAATTGATTTCCTGGAGCAATGCATGAGCGCAGTCATAGATACCCACGGTCACGCCGATCACGATGATCATGCCTATCATCCCCGAGGGCTGATGCGCTGGGTCACCACCACCAACCACAAGGACATCGGCACGATGTACCTGTGGTTCTCGTTCGTCATGCTGTTGCTTGGCGGAGTGCTGGCGCTGACGCTGCGCGTGGAGCTGTTCCAGCCCGGCATCCAGATCGTCAATCCGGAGTTCTTCAACCAGCTCACCACCATGCATGGCCTGATCATGGTGTTCGGCGCGATCATGCCGGCCTTCGTCGGCTTCGCCAACTGGCAGATACCGCTGATGATCGGCGCGCCCGACATGGCGTTCGCGCGCATGAACAACTGGAGCTTCTGGCTGCTGCCGGTGGCGGCGACGCTGCTGGTGATTTCGTTCTTCGTACCCGGCGGCGCGCCCGCGGCCGGCTGGACCATCTATGCGCCGCTCTCGACGCAGATGGGCCCGGGCATGGACCTCGGTATTTTCGCGCTGCACATCATGGGCGCTTCGAGCATCATGGGCTCGATCAACATCGTCACCACCATCCTCAACATGCGCGCGCCGGGGATGACGCTGATGAAGATGCCGATGTTCGTGTGGACCTGGCTGATCACCGCCTACCTGTTGATCGCGGTGATGCCGGTGCTTGCCGGCGCCATCACCATGGTGCTCGCCGATCGGCATTTCGGCACCTCTTTCTTCAACGCCGCGGGCGGGGGCGATCCGGTGATGTTCCAGCACATCTTCTGGTTCTTCGGCCACCCCGAGGTGTACATCATGATCTTGCCGGCATTCGGCATCATCAGCCAGGTGATTCCCGCGTTCGCGAGGAAACCCCTGTTCGGCTACGCTTCGATGGTGTATGCCAGCTCGTCGATCGCGATCCTGTCCTTCATCGTCTGGGCGCACCACATGTTCACCGTGGGGATGCCTACTGCCGGGCTGTTGTTCTTCATGTACGCCACCATGCTGATCGCCGTGCCCACCGGGGTGAAGGTGTTCAACTGGCTCGCCACCATGTGGAAAGGCTCGATGACCTTCGAGACGCCGATGCTGTTTGCGGTCGGCTTCATTTTTGTGTTCACCATGGGCGGTTTCACCGGCCTGATGCTGGCAATCATGCCAGTCGACGTCCAGTTGCAGGACACCTACTACGTGGTCGCGCACTTCCACTATGTGCTGGTGGCAGGGTCCTTGTACGCGATTTTCGCCGGCGCCTATTTCTGGATGCCCAAGTGGACCGGCCGCATGTACGACGAGACCCTGGGCAAGTGGCATTTCTGGCTGTCGCTCGTGTTCTTCAACATCACCTTTTTTCCGATGCATTTTCTCGGCCTCGCCGGAATGCCGCGGCGCATCCCCGACTATGCGAGCCAGTTCACCGAGTTCAACGAGATTGCGACCGTGGGCGCCTTCGGCTTCGGTCTGACCCAATTGCTGTTCCTCTACATCGTGCTCAAGTGCAGCGTTTTCGGCAGGGGCGAGACGGCTCCGGCCAGACCCTGGGAGGGCGCCGATACGCTGGAATGGACGCACCTGCCGAGTCCCGCGCCGTATCACAGCTTCCATGAACAGCCGGAAGTGAAGTGATGCACGGAACCAGCATGGGCGGCGGAAACACGCGCAACAGGCACACGGCGCTGGCGCTGGCCGCGGTTGCGCTGGCGTTCTTTCTCGCCATCGTGCTCAGTTACTGGCCGGCGAAATGAGCGCGCACGCCGCCCGCGCCACCCTCGCCAACCAGCGCATGCTGAAGAAGCTGCTGGTGGTCGCGCTGGGCATGTTCGGCTTCGGCTTTGCCCTGGTCCCGTTCTACGAAAAGATGTGCGAGGTGGCGGGCCTGCGCAAGGTGTGGCAACCGGGGCAGGTCGAGACCGGCGCGGCCAACACGCAGGTGGATCTGACGCGCACGGTGACCATCGAGTTCGATTCCAACATCCGCATGCTGCCCTGGACGTTCAAACCCCTGGCATCCAGCGTTGAGATCCATCCGGGGGAACTGACGCAGATGGTGTACGAGGTGAGGAACACGCTGGACGAGCCGGTCACCGGGCAGGCGGTGCCCAGCTACGGGCCGAGGCATGCAGCGCAATATTTCAAGAAGCTGGATTGTTTCTGCTTCACCCAGCAGACGCTGGCCGCAGGCGAGGTGCGGCAGATGCCGGTGGCGTTCCTGATCGATCCGGACCTGCCCAGGGATGTCAATACGATCACGCTTTCCTACACCTTCTTCCGCGTCGATGGCGCGCACCGCAAGCAGGGACGGGGATGATGGTCGCCGCGGCACCGAAAAAGGCATCACCGCTGCAACTGGCGAAGGCGGTGTTCTGGTCCTTTCTCGGCATCCGTGGGCGTCGCGACCATGAAACCGACAGCGTGGAGTTGAAGCCGAAACAACTGATCATTGCCGGCCTGATCGGGGCCGCGGTTTTTGTTGCAAGTTTGATCCTGCTGGTGCGTTTCGTCATCGGCAGTCTGACATAAATCTAGGAGAAGTACATGGGCGACCGTGCTCAGCATTATTTCGTGCCGCAACCGTCCCGCTGGATGATCGTCGGCTCGTTCGCGCTGCTGTTCCTGGCGGGCGGCGCGGCGATGTGGTTCAACGGCGCGGACCTCGGCCGCTACTGCGTTCTGATCGGCTTCGCGCTGCTGGCGTTCATGCTGTTCCGCTGGTTCGGCGACGTCGTGGCCGAATCCGAATCGGGCAAGTACGGGAAGTGGGAGGACCTTTCCTTTCGCTGGGGCATGAGCTGGTTCATTTTTTCCGAAGTTATGTTCTTTGCGGCATTCTTCGGCGCGCTGTTCTACGCGCGGGTGATGGCCGTTCCCGATCTGGGCAGCCTGGCGAGCAAGGAATTGCTGTGGCCGGATTTCGCCGCGCAGTGGCCCAGCGCCGGCCCGGCTTTCAAGGATCCGTTCACGCCTATGGCGGCCTGGGGCATTCCAGCGCTGAATACGCTGTTGCTGCTCACATCCGGCGTGACGCTTACCATCGCCCACTTCGGCATGCTCGAGGGCAATCGCGCCAAACTGAAGCTGTGGCTGTTCCTGACCATCGCCCTGGGCGCCTCCTTCCTCGGTTTCCAGATCTACGAATATGCGCACGCCTATTCCGAGTTGAACCTCAAGCTCGGCACCGGCATCTACGGCACGACCTTCTACATGCTTACGGGCTTTCACGGATTTCACGTGACCGTCGGCGTAATCATGCTCACGACCATGCTGTTCCGCTCATTCGCCGGCCACTTCAAGCCGCAAAACCATTTCGCCTTCGAGGCGGTGGCCTGGTACTGGCACTTCGTCGACGTGGTGTGGCTGCTGCTGTTTATTTTCGTCTACTGGGTATAGCCTGAGGAACGGACTCGGTGCGAATCAGGGGTTAAGGACAAAAAAGGAGGAGGAGTCCCGTAGAGGGCTTTCCATGCGCCGCACACTGTGCGGCGCTTTTTTTAAGGACCGCCCGCATTAAGGGACCGCCCGCGATTTATGGACCGCCCGCGCGTAAAGCTAGCGCGGGCTGTTTTTTTGCGGCTCGTGCCTTACGATGCGCCGCGTTCCGTCGAATTGGTCTTGGGTTGTGCCGTTGCGCTGCAGGGTCTAAGAAACCTTGCCAGGGATGAGCCCGAGGTAGTAGCCGGCCATGAGCAACAGGAACAGAGTTAGCGACAAGCCGACACGCAGGGCGAGGGCGGTGACGGTGCGTTTGGATTGGCCGCGATCGATGATCAGGAAGAACAGCGCCGAGCCAAGGCTGGCGAGGATCAGCAGCAGGAATATGATGACTATGATTTTCATTGCGGGTGCCGGTGGAGTCTTGTCAGTTTATCGCAGTCAAACCGGCGTTACCACATAGACAGAGGTATTGACCTCATGCGAGGAAACAGACGCTTCCGTCCCGCCTTTGTACCCGGCGCGGCGGCACTCGCCGCGATCGCGCTCACCCTGGCGCTGGGCAACTGGCAGTCGCGCCGCGCCGAGGAAAAATATGCGCTCGGGCGCGATCTGGATGACGCCGCGCGCCGCGCGGTGCTGGTTCTGCCGTCGACGCCGGTCGCTGCCCAGGACTACGAATTCGCCCGCGTCAGCGCGCGCGGCGAGTATTCGGCCCGGCACGCGATCCTGCTCGACAACAAGGTGTGGCGTGGCACCGCCGGCTACCAGGTGCTGACACCGTTGAAAATCGCCGGGGGTGACATGCACGTGCTGGTAAACCGCGGCTGGGTGGCCGCGGGCCCGCGGCGCGACAGCCTGCCGCAGATCCGGACGCCTGCCGCAACCGAGACCATCGAGGGTATCGCTGTCGTACCCAGCGGCCGAATTCTCGAACTCAACGGGAACACCGAGCTAGGCATCGTGTGGCAGAACCTGGTGCTCACGCGCTATGCAAAATGGTCCGGGCTCAAGCTGCAGCCCGTCGTGCTGCAGCAGACGAGCGCCGCTGCCGACGGCCTCGCGCGCGTCTGGGAGCGACCGGACACCGGCGCGGACCGGCACCGCGGTTACGCGTTTCAGTGGTATGCGCTCGCAGCCACGATTTTGATCCTGTATGTCGCCCTCAGCTTCAGACGCGCAGCCTGACGCGCGCGCCGGGCGCATCAAGATGCTCGCGATCGCGGCCTTGTGCCTCGCGCCGTTCATCGCCGCCGTGATCGCCTACTACTTCTGGCAACCGCAGGGCGGCATGAATTATGGCGAGCTCATTCCCGCGCGAGCGCTGACCGACCCGCCCCTGCGCCACCTCGACCAGCGTGCGTTCAGGCTGTCGGAGTTGAAGGGCAAATGGATTCTGCTGCAACTGGACGAGGCCGATTGCGCGGCGGCGTGTCGCGCCAAGCTGTACAACATGCGGCAGGTCCGCCTCGCCCAGGGGCGCGAGATGGAACGCGTCGAGCGTGTCTGGCTGATTCTGGATGAGGCGCCGTTGGAAACGCAACTGATGCGCGAATACGAGGGCACGCGCTTGTTGCGCGCAGGCGGCAGCCCCCTGTTGCGGGAGTTTCCGTCGCCGGGTGGCGCGCGCGGCCACATCTATTTGATCGACCCGCTCGGCAACCTGATGCTGCGCTTTCCCGAGGATGCGGATCCGGGCAGGATGCACAAAGACCTCGCGCGATTGCTCAAGGCATCGCGCATCGGGTAATGCCGGTCGCCAGCGGTCATCGTGATAAACTCCTCCGCTCTTCCATTGCGCTAGACCCATGCATTCTCAGCTTACCTTGCACGACACCGCGCAGCGCATGCGCCAGTTCTACGCCCTGACCAAACCGCGCGTAACCCTGCTAGCCGTGTTCTGTGTCGTGATTGGCATGTTTCTCGCCACGCCGGGAATGGTGCCTTGGCGTGTGCTGTTCGCCGGAACGGCGGGGATCGCCCTGCTCGCGGGTGCCGCTTTCGCCATCAACTGTCTGATCGAGCAGGAGATCGACGCCAAGATGGCGCGTACGCGCGCGCGCCCGTTGCCGCGCGGGGAGCTGACGTCCCTGCAGGCCGTGGTTTTCGCCGGCGTGATCGGCGGCATCGGCATGTTCCTGCTGTACCGCTACGTCAATACGCTGACCATGTGGCTCACCTTCGGCACTTTCGTCGGTTATGCCGTCATTTACACCGTCGTGTTGAAGCCGGCCACGCCGCAGAACATCGTCATCGGCGGACTTTCCGGGGCGATGCCGCCGCTGCTGGGATGGACCGCAGTGACCGGGGAAGTGGCGCCCGAGTCCTTGCTGCTGGTGCTGATCATCTACGCCTGGACGCCGCCGCATTTCTGGGCGCTGGCGCTGTACCGTACCGAAGAATTTGCACGCGCCGGCCTGCCCATGTTGCCGGTCACCCACGGTCAGAAATTCACCCGGCTGCACGTGTTGCTGTACACCGTGATTTTGATCGCGAGTACACTGCTGCCGTTCGCCTACGGCATGAGCGGCTTGATCTATCTGGTCGCCGCGCTGGCGCTGGGCGGCATGTTCCTCTACTACGCGGTGAGAATCTATATCGCCTACAGCGACCGGCTGGCGCAGCAGACGTTTCGCTACTCCGTACTCTACCTGGCCGGTCTGTTCACGGCCCTCCTGCTCGACCATTACGTATATGTATAGTTGCCTGCGTCTGCCCGCCGCGGCGCTCGTCGCGCTCGCGCTTGCCGGCTGCGGCCCGCCGCAGCCGGCGTTCAGGAACACCGACGTTACCGGCGCCGACTGCTGCAAGGATTTCCGCCTGACCGGCCACGACGGCAAGACGCGCACGCTCGCAGACTTCCGCGGCAAGGTGGTGGTGATGTTCTTCGGCTACACGCAATGCCCCGATGTCTGCCCCACTACCATGATGGAGATGACGGCGGTGCTGCAGCAGCTCGGCGCGGACGCGCAGCGCGTGCAGATGCTGTTCGTCACCGTCGATCCGGAGCGCGACACGCGCGAACTGCTGTCGAAATACGTACCCGCTTTCGACCCGGGTTTTCTCGGGCTATATGGCGACCTGGAAACCACCGCCAGGACGGCGAAGGAGTTCCGCGTGTTCTATCAAAAGCACCCCGGCAGCACGCCCACCAGCTATAGCGTGGACCATACCGCCGGAAGTTATGTGTTCGACACTCAAGGGAAAGTACGCCTGTTCGCGCGCTATGGCGACGGCGGCGCAAACCTGGCTGCCGATCTGCGCGTCTTGCTCAAACAGGGATAACGATCGCCGGACGATGGCGGGCGCCGCGAGCGTCTATTGCGCGGCCGCCAGCAGTCCCTTCATCTTCTGCATCGCCTTGGCCTCGACCTGGCGGATGCGCTCGGCCGAAACCTTGAACTCCGCCGCGAGGTCATGCAGCGTCGCCGGGTTTTTTTCGCGCAGCCAGCGCGCTTCGATGATGCGGCGGCTGCGCTCATCCAGACTCGCCAGCGCGGATTTCAGACCCTTGGCGCCGTCGCGTTCGGTTTCATCCGATTCAAGCAGGAGCGAGGGTTCCTTGTCCGGATCGGTCAGGTAGGCGATCGGCGCGTAGCTGTCCTCGTCGTCGTCGCTGGCTTCCAGGGCCACGTCCTGACCGGCGAGCCGCATTTCCATTTCCCTGACTTCCTCCGGCTTGACGCGCAGCTGCTTCGCCATGTCCTCGACCGCTTCCTGCGACAGCGGTCCGAGGCCTTTTTTCATCGAGCGCAGATTGAAGAACAGCTTGCGCTGAGCCTTGGTGGTGGCGATTTTCACCATGCGCCAGTTCTTGAGAATGAACTCGTGCATTTCGGCCTTGATCCAGTGGATGGCGAAGGACACCAGGCGCACGTTGCGCTCGGGGTCAAAGCGCTTGACTGCCTTCATCAGGCCGATGTTGCCTTCCTGGATCAGATCGGCGTGCGGCAGGCCGTAGCCGAGGTAGCCGCGCGCAATGGCGACCACCACGCGCAGGTGCGACACGACCAAAGCGCGCGCGGCGTCGATGTCGTTCTCGTCGCGCAGTTTCCGCCCGAGGCGCAACTCTTCCTCCGCCGTCAGCAGGGGAAAGCGGTTCACGCTAGCAATGTAGGTTTCCAGGCTTCCAACCAGGGAAGGCACCGGTAACGTCAACATTTGACTCATCTTTCAATATCTCCTTAGCAGAGCGCGCCGCGGGGCGCCCTTTGGCCGCCTCCGCTGCCACGCAATATCAACCTCAACCTGGAATAATTTTAGCACTCTTGCGGGTAGAGTGCCAATATCCAAAATAGTTCCGGCGGTAGCTGTCGAATATGCGCCAGCCGCTGTCCCTGAGGCTTTTACCGGGGCTCTATATCGGCTAAGTGTCTGCTCACTGACATATAAGCCCCCAACCAGCCGAGAAAGGCGGCGAAGGCGAGCAGGGCGAGACAGTCCGAAACGCCGAAGAATCCGAGTCGGAAGCCGGAGCCGTAAAGCTGCGCCAATTCCAGGATGCTCTGGTTGAGGATGAACCGGCACAGGTAGACGATGGCAAGCGCGGCCAGCCCTCCAAGCGCGCCCAATATGAGGCCCAGGTGGAAAAACGGGCGCCGGATGAAGGCGTCGGTCGCGCCGATCAGCTTGCTCACTTCGATCTCGTCCTTCTGCGTCAGGATCTGCAGCCGTATGGTGTTGAACGTCACCGCGACCAGGCCGGAGGCGAGCAGGGTGGCGAGGATCAGCACCGTCGTACGGCCGAGCTTGATCAGCGTTTCCAGCCGTTTCACCCAGGCAGAATCCAGTTGCACGTGGGCGACCTTGGGCAGGGCCTTCAGCTCGCGTTCCAGCCGTTCCAGCTCGGCCGCGCCGCCGCCGGTTTCGAGCACGAAGGCATCCGGCAGCGGGTTGGTCTGCAGCGTGGCGATGACATCGGCCATGTTCTCCGAGCGCTTGAGGCCTTCCAGCGCCTGTTCGCGCGAAATGAAGCGAACCGCGCGCAGGCCGGAGATCTGCTTCAACCGGGCCTCCAGCGCGGCAATATCGGCCTTGCCCGCGTCGGCTGCGAGGAACAGGCTGACCTGCGGATTGCCGGTGACCTGGCGCGTGACGCTGCCCAGGTTCTGCAGCAGCATGTAACCGCCCAGGGGCAGCGCCAGGGCTACGCCGATCACCGTCACGTTGAGCAGCGTGGCGAGGGGGTTGCGCGCCAGCCGCGCCAGCGTCAGGCCGAAGGTCTGCCAGTGCTGGCGCAACCAGCTGCTCACGACGCGAGCCTGCCTTGCTTGAGCGCCAGCACGCGCGGATTGAGGCGTTGCACCAGCGCATCGTCGTGGGTCGCGATCAGCACGGTCACGCCGACCTGATTGAACGAGCGGAACATCTCCATGACCTCGGCGGCGGAGGCGGAGTCCAGACTGGCGGTCGGTTCGTCGGCAAGCAGGATGCTTGGGCGGTTAACCACCGCGCGCGCGATGCACAGGCGCTGCTGCTCCCCCCCGGAAAGGGTGATCGGGTTGGCCTTTTCCCGCGCCAGCAGGCCCACTTTGTCCAGTGCCGCGCGCGCGCGCCGCGCCGCGTCCTTGTGCGCGTGGCCGGTGAAAGCGAGCGGCAGCATGACGTTGTCGAACACGCTCCGGTCGTAGAGCAGCTTCTGGTCCTGGAAAATTAGCCCCAGGTTGCGCCGCAGATAGGGGATCGCGGGGCGGCGCATGCTGCCGATGTTCTGGCCATTCACCAGCACGGTGCCGCTGGTCGGCCGCTCGATCGCGGGGATCAGCTTGAGCAGGGTGCTCTTGCCCGCGCCCGAGCGGCCGGTAATGAACACCAACTCGCCCGATTCGATGCTGAAAGAGAGTTCGGCGAGGGCCTCGTGGCCGCCGCGATAACTCTTGCGCACCTGGCTGAAGCTGATCATCGACGAGCGGGGAACAAGCGCAAGCTCAGTCCGAATCGAGCAGGGCGGCGGCGAATTCCCGCGCCAGGAAAGGGCGTAGGTCGTCTATGCCTTCGCCGATGCCGACAAAACGTATGGGCACCGGGCGCTCTCTCGCAATGGCGGCGATGACCCCGCCCTTGGCCGTGCCGTCGAGCTTGGTCAGGACGAGGCCCGTCAAGCCCAGCGCGTCGTCGAAGGCCTTCACCTGGCTGAGCGCGTTCTGGCCGGTATTGGCGTCGAGCACCAGCAAGATTTCGTGCGGCGCGCTCGCATCGGCTTTGGCGATGACCCGCTTCACTTTGCGGATTTCTTCCATCAGATGCAACTGGGTCGGCAGCCGCCCGGCCGTATCGGCGAGCACGATGTCGATATTGCGCGCGCGCGCCGCCTGGATAGCGTCGAAGATCACCGCCGCCGGATCGCCGCCCTGCTGGGCAATCACCGCAACCTGATTGCGCTCGCCCCAGATCGTAAGCTGCTCGCGCGCCGCGGCGCGGAAAGTGTCCCCGGCGGCGAGCAGCACGCTTTTTCCCTGCGCCTGGAAGAATTTCGCCAGTTTGCCGATGGAAGTGGTCTTGCCGGCGCCATTGACCCCGGCCAGCATGATGATGAAGGGGCGGTGTCCTTCCGCTGCCAGCGGCCGCTCCAGCGGCGCGATCAGGGTCGCGAGCGCCTCCCGCAGCGCGGCTTTGAGCTCGTGGCGCTCGGTGAGTCCCTTTTTCCCCACCTGCCGGCGCAGGTTTTCCAGCAGGAACTGGGTTGCCGCGACCCCCGTGTCTGCGCATAACAATGCGGATTCCAGCTCTTCGTACAGCGCCGCGTCGATCTTGCCGCCGCCGAACAGACCGCCGATCTGCGCGCGCGTGCGCGCGAGCCCGGCCTTGAGCCGTTCATTCCAGGTCGGAAGCGATGCCGTTTCGGCGGATTTCTTGAGGAAGCTGAACATGGACGCTCACGCGGTTGGCTGCAAAAACCGCTAAGATACGGTCCAATTTTAGCAGAAGGGTGTCGATGGCAATCCGGATGTTTCGCCGCTTGCTTGCGTTCGTCGCGGCGCTTTACGTGCGCGTTGGCCATCTCCTGATCGCCGTCGTCGCCAGTGGCAAAAACTAACCAGGTTCGCATCATCGGCGGCGCCTGGCGCAGCCGACGCATCGGTTTTCCCGACCATGACGGTCTGCGTCCCAGTGCCGATCGCGTGCGCGAGACGCTGTTTAACTGGCTGGGACAGGACCTCGGCGGCCAGATCTGTCTCGACCTGTTCGCCGGTAGTGGCGCGCTTGGCTTCGAGGCGCTGTCGCGCGGCGCGGCGTCGGTGGTGATGGTGGAAAAGAATCGCCGCGTCTGCGCGACGCTGCGCCGCAACGCCGCCTTGCTCGGGGCGAAAAACCTGCAATTGCATTGTGCGGATGCGCTAGAATTCGCCACTGCTGCGGCCGCCGATACGACCGCGCGTTTTGACGTCGTGTTTCTCGACCCGCCGTTTGATTCGACCCTGCTGGCGCAGGTGCTGCCGCGGGTCGCGCCGCTGCTACGGCCGGGGGCACGGGTTCATGTGGAGAGTGCTGCGGCTTTCGCACCGATCGTCGGCTGGCGCGTACTCAGGCACGGCCGCGCCGGACAGGTGCACTACACTTTGGTGACCTATGACTAGGGCGGTCTATCCGGGAACATTCGATCCTTTTACGCGCGGCCACGAGGATTTGGTGCGGCGCGCGGCGAAGCTGTTCGATGAAGTGATCGTCGGCGTCGCCGACAGCCGCACCAAACAGCCGTTCTTTCTGCTGGAGGAGCGCCTGGCCATGACGCGCGAGGTCGTAGCGCCATACGCCAATGTGCGCGTAGAGAGCTTCCGCGGCTTGCTCATGAATTTCATAAAAACCCAGAATGCGCGCGTGGTCCTGCGCGGATTGCGCGCCGTGTCCGACTTCGAGTACGAGTTCCAACTGGCGGGCATGAACCGCAACCTCTATCCCGATGTGGAAACCCTGTTCCTCACACCCGGCGAGCAACATATGTTCGTCTCCGCCACCATCGTCCGCGAAATCGCGACCCTGGGCGGAGACGTCAGCAAATTCGTGCAGCCGGCGGTGGAGCGGTGCATCAAGGAGAAGGTTCGCCAGTTGGGCGGTGCGTGAAGCCTGCGTTTTTCGTGATTGGGCGAATCCAATGGCGTTGATGATCACCGATGAGTGCATCAACTGCGACGTGTGCGAGCCGGAGTGCCCGAACGAAGCGATTTCCCAGGGGCCGGAAATCTACGTCATCGATCCGGCCAGGTGCACCGAGTGCGTCGGACATTTCGACGAGCCTCAATGCGTCGCGGTCTGCCCGGTGAACTGTATTCCCCTCAATCCCGACCATTCCGAGACTAGGGAAGCGCTGCAGCAGAAATACCTGCGGCTGATGGCCGCAAAGCAAGATCCCTGAGGCTATTTCTGGCACACGGGGCAGTAAAAGCTTGAGCGCTGTCCCTGGCGCAACGCGCGGATTGGCGCGCCGCAGTTCCTGCACGGCAGCCCGGCGCGACCGTATACATAGTACTGCTGCTGGAAATAACCCGAAGTGCCGTCGCTGTGGACGAAATCGCGCAGGCTGCTGCCGCCTGCCGCCAGCGCCTGTTTCAGTGTCGACTTGATTGCGGTCGCGAGCGCTTCGTAGCGCGCGAGCGACAGCCGCCCTGCAGCGGTGCGCGGATTGATGCGGGCGTGGAACAGGCTTTCGTTGGCGTAGATGTTGCCGACGCCGACGACGATGCTCGCGTTCATCAGGACGAGCTTGACCGCCGTCTTGCGCGCGCGCGTGGCCGCGTGAAGGACCGCTCCGGTGAAGGCGTCCTCCAGCGGCTCGGCGCCGAGGCCGGCGAGCAGGGGGTGGCGCGCGATGTCGCCTCCTTCCCACAGCACCGCGCCGAAGCGGCGCGGGTCGCGCAGGCGCATCAGTCGTTTGCCAAGCAGCAGGTCGAAATGGTCGTGCCGTTGCGGTTCGGTGCGGCTTGCCATGATGCGCAGGCTGCCCGACATGCCCAGGTGCAGGATCAACCAGCCAGGGCGCCCGTTTCCGCCGCAGTCGATGAGAATGTACTTGCCGCGCCGCGCGACGCGCGCAATGCGCCGGCCGGTGACGCGCGCGGCGAGATTGAGGGGTATCGGCCAGCGCAGCTTGCGCTCGCTCACGCGCACGCCGGTGATGATATTGCCCGCGAGATAGGGCTCGATGCCGCGGCGCGTGATCTCGACTTCGGGTAGTTCTGGCATGGGACGTAAGAGTCCTTAACAATACGAGGGGACCAGGGAGGGAAAGGAAGGGACCCTCCCCTTCCTTGGCCCCTCGCGCTCCCATAAAACCAGGCGCCTAACGGCAATTCCGTTAGGCGCTCTAAGCATCAGTTCTTCTTGTACTGGCGCGCAAATATACCTAAGATGTACCTCCCGCGCTACGCTATCAGCACCGCCATGTCGTTTCCGCATTTTTCCGCTCCCCTTCTTGTTCGTTTGTTCCTGGTTGCGGGCCTTGGCTTGCTGCTTGGCGCCTGCGCGCAAAAGCAGGTGCAGGAGCCGGTGAAGCCCGCAGCCGAACCGGTGGTCAATCAAGGCGAAGCAAATCAGCCTGAATCCAAGACAGCTGCCGCGCCGGCGCCCGTTCCCAAAACGGAGCTGCCGAATCAGGAACTGACCGAAGCGGTGTTGTACGAGTATCTGCTGGCGGAAATTGCCGGGCAGCGCGGCTCCATCGGCCTGTCGGCGCAGGCTTACGCCGACCTCGCCAGGCGCACGCGTGATCCGCGTATCGCGAAGCGCGCGGCCGAGGTCGCTTTGTACGCGCGCATGCCCGGCGCCGCAATCGAGGCCGCCAGGATCTGGTATGAAACCGAGCCGTCCTCGATGCAGGCGCTGCAAACGCTCGCCAGCCTGCTGATCAACGCGAAACGCCACGACGAAGCGCTGCCTTATCTGCAGAAGCTTTTCGTCGCCGACGGCAGCAACGCCGGCGACGGCTTCCTGCAGCTGTCCCGCCTGCTCGCGAGCAGCCAGGACAAAGCCGTTACCCTGAAGCTGGTGCAACAGCTGGCGCAACCCTACCCCGAGCTGGCGCAGGCGCATTTTGCCGTGGCCCAGGCGGCAATCGCTGCCGAGCAAAGCGAGCTCGCCCTGGCTGAAGTACGCGCCGCGTCAAGGCTCAAGCAGGACTGGGATCTGCCGGTGCTGTTCGAGGCGCAGTTGCTGCAACGCCAGTCGAACGCGCAGGCGCTCAAGCGCCTCGCCGCTTTCCTCGATCGCTATCCCAAGGCGCGCGAAGTGCGCACGACATATGCGCGCGTTCTGGTGGCGGCGCGCATGTACACCGAGGCGCGCGCGGAGTTCCAGACACTTTCCAAGGATTTTCCAGACAACATCGACGTCGTCTTTGCCGTGGGCGTGCTGTCGCTGCAGCTGCAGGACTACGCTCTGGCGGAAGCGAACTTCAAGCGCCTGCTGGTGCTGCCCTACCGCGACAAGAACACGGTGCGCATGTACCTGGGTCAGATCGCCGAAGAGCAGAAGAATTACCCGGAAGCGCTGCGCTGGTACGACGAGGTGGCGGGTGGCGAGCAGTATTTGAAGGCGCAAATGCGCCATGCGCTGGTGCTCAGCAAACAGGGCAAGCTCGACGCCGCGCGCGCGCACCTGCGCCAGATCGGCGTCGACAGCGACCAGGCGCGGGTGCAGCTGTTGTTGACCGAGGCGCAGTTGCTGCGCGATGCCAATCAGCCGCGCGAGGCCTTCGATCTGATCGGCAACGCGCTCCAGAGCATGCCGGATCAACCCGAGCTGCTTTACGACTACGCCATGCTGGCGGAGAAGCTCGATCGCGTGGACCTGCTGGAGTCCAATCTGAAGAAGCTGATCAGCCTGCAGCCCGAGCATGCGCACGCCTACAATGCGCTCGGCTATTCGCTTGCCGATCGCAACCTGCGTCTGACCGAGGCGCAGGAGTTGATAGAGAAAGCGCAACAGCTCGCGCCGGACGACCCGTTCATCATCGACAGCATGGGCTGGGTGATGTACCGCATGGGTAAGCACAAGCAGGCGCTCGAATACCTGCGCAAAGCCTACGCCGCGCGCCCCGACGCGGAGATCGCCGCGCATCTGGGCGAGGTGTTGTGGGTTGCGGGCGAGCGGCCGGAGGCCGAGAAAATCTGGGTCGAGGCGGTGAAAAAGACACCCGACAACGAGGCCCTGAACAGCACCATCAAGCGCTTCAAGCCGTAATTCATGCTAGGCCGAAGCAAACACCGTGTCTTCGGTACGGAAAAAGCCCTTATCTGACGAACAAGGGGGGGGATGCATCCCCCCCTTGTAAATCCCCCCCGCGGATGCGATCGCGCCATATATCGAGATCTTCGCGGATTCTGTCAAATTCTGGCGTTCAAAAATGACTTGCGTAGGGCCGGAAGTATTCATCATGCGATGCGCGTTCTTTTGGGTTTGTCTGCTACTCACCGGCTGCGTTGCGATCGAACGGCAACCGGCGCCGACGGGACCGATCGGCGACGCATTCCAACTTTCCGGCCGCGTGTCGGTGAAATACGGCGCCGAGGCGGCGAGCGGCAAGATCGCCTGGCAGCATGACGCTGCGGGCGACGATTTGATGTTCTCGACGCCTATGGGCCAGGGCGTCGCGCGCATCGTCCGGCGCGACGGACAGGTAAGCCTTACCACCTCGGAGCAGAAGGTGTATCGGGCGAGCGACGTGGAGACCCTGACCGAGCAGGTGCTGGGCTGGCGCCTGCCGCTGGCGGGTCTGCCGGACTGGGTGCGCGGCCGCGCGTCCGTCGGCGCGCCGGCACAAACCCGGTTGGACAGCGCGCAGCGCCTGGCCGAGCTGAGGCAATCCGGCTGGCTGGTGGAGTTTCTCGGCTACAAGGACGGGAACGGGCCGCCGGGGCTGCTGCGCCTGACCCGCGAGGAAGTGGAGATCCGCCTGGTGATCGACCAGTGGCAGGCCGCGCCGTGAACGGCTGGCAGGACGCCTGGCCCGCGCCGGCCAAACTCAACCTGTTCCTGCACGTCACCGGACGGCGCGCCGACGGCTACCATAGCCTGCAGACCGCGTTCCGCTTGATCGATCTGGCCGATACGCTCCGGTTCAGCGCACGCGCCGACGGCAAGCTCACGTTGCGGCGGCCGCTCCCGGGCGTGCCGCCCGAGCGGGACCTGTGCCTGCGCGCAGCGGCGCTGCTCAAGCATGCGGCCGGACATCGTGGCGGCGTCGAAATAGAACTGGAAAAACGCATCCCCATCGGCGGCGGGCTGGGCGGCGGCAGTTCGGATGCGGCCACTACCCTTGTCGTGCTCAATCACCTGTGGCGCTTGGGACTGAAACGCGCGGAACTGCAGCGACTGGCGCTTGAATTGGGCGCAGATGTGCCGGTTTTCGTGTTCGGCGAAAACGCTTTTGCCGAAGGCATAGGCGAACAACTGGCGCCGCTCGCGCTGCCGGCGGCGTGGTATCTGGTACTGGTGCCTCAGGTTGAGGTGCCGACGGCCGCTGTTTTTGCCGCGCCCGAATTGACACGGGAGGCAAAACCCATCAGAATTACGGCCTTTTTCGACGGGCTGAAACGACGCGCTTTGCGCAACGACCTCGAGCCCGTGGTGAGCAAGCGCTATCCTGAAGTGGCGCGCCATCTGGCCTGGCTGAAGCAGCATGGCGAGGCGCGCATGAGCGGTTCCGGTGCCTGCGTATACGCCGAATTTTCCACTGAATCCGCGGCGCTCGCGGCGCAAGCGCTGCTGCCGCAGGCAATGCGCGGGTTTGTGGCGCGCGGCTTGGAGCGCCATCCGCTGCATGGGTTGACTGAATAAAGTTTGGGGAGTCGCCAAGTGGTAAGGCACCGGATTTTGATTCCGGCATTCGTAGGTTCGATCCCTACCTCCCCAGCCAGCAAGAAACTGGTTTCCAGATGCTGGAGACGAGGAAAGCATGAGCCGTTCCGGGCGGCTGGTATTTTGGATCGACAACGGGAGCGCGGGAATCTAGTTTCCAGCAACTAGTTTTCAGTATCTAGATGGTTTACGACCACCTGATGATTTTTGCCGGCAGCGCCAATCCGCAATTAGCTGCGGCGGTGGCGAAACGCCTCAACATTCCGCTGGGCGGCGTCAGCGTCGGCCGCTTCTCCGATGGCGAGGTGATGATCGAGTTGCTGGAAAACGTGCGCGGCAGGGACTGTTTCGTGCTGCAGTCCACCTGCACCCCCACCAACGACAACCTGATGGAAGTGCTGATCATGATCGACGCGCTGAAGCGCGCTTCGGCTGCGCGCGTCACCGCCGCGATCCCGTATTTCGGCTACGCGCGCCAAGACCGCCGGCCGCGATCGGCGCGCGTCGCCATCAGCTCCAAGGTGGTGGCCAACATGCTCGAAGCGGTGGGCGTGGACCGGGTGCTCACCATGGATCTGCACGCCGACCAGATCCAGGGATTTTTCGACGTGCCGGTGGACAACATCTACGCCGCGCCCATCCTTCTGGGCGACCTGTGGAAACACGGCTACGAGGATCTGCTGGTGGTCTCGCCCGATGTCGGCGGCGTGGTGCGCGCGCGCGCGCTGGCGAAGCGCCTGGAATCGGACCTGGCCATTATCGACAAACGCCGCCCGAAGGCGAACGTGACCGAGGTGATGAACATCATCGGCGACGTCAAGGGCCGCACCTGCGTCATCATGGATGACATGGTGGACACCGCCGGCACCCTGGCCAAGGCGGCGCAGGCGCTCAAGAACGAGGGCGCGGTCAAGGTGCTTGCTTATTGCACCCACCCGGTGCTCTCGGGCGGAGCGGTGGAGCGCATCGCCAATTCGGCGCTGGACGAAGTGGTGGTCACCGATTCCATTCCGCTGCGCGAGGACGCGAAGAAGTGCAGCAAGATACGCGTGCTTTCCGTCGTCGACCTGCTGGCCGAGACGATACTGCGCATCAGCAACGAGGATTCCGTGAGTTCACTGTTCAGCGAATAGAGAACAGGGTCTGGATACGAATTTCAGTTTTCAAAACGGCGGTACCTGGTCGCGGGGCCGCCATAACCAGGAGTGCAACATGCAAATCGAAGTCAACGCGCAAAAGCGCACCAAGCAGGGCACCGGAGCGAGCCGCCGCCTGCGCCGTGAAGGCAAGACCCCCGGCATCGTCTACGGCGGCAAGCAGCCCACGGTCGTAATCGAGCTCGATCACAACGCGCTGTACCACCAACTGCGCCAGGAGGCTTTCCACGCCTCCGTTCTCACGCTCAATCTCGAGGGTGCGAAGGAGCAGGTGCTGTTGCGGGCGGTCAACATGCATCCGTTCAGGGTCGAGGTTCAGCACATCGACTTCCAGCGCGTCCTGGCCGACGTGGAAATCCACATGAATGTGCCGCTGCACTTTATCAACGCCGAACAGTCGCCGGGCGTGAAATTGTCGGGCGGTATCGTCAGCCACGTGATGAGCGAGCTCGAGATCCGCTGCCTGCCGGCGGACCTGCCGGAGTTCATCGAGGTGGACCTGAAGGACATGGCGCTCGGCAACACGGTGCACGTCAAGGATCTGCAACTTCCCAAAGGCGTGCAGGCGATCCTTCACGGCAACGAAAACCCGTCTGTTGCGGTGGTGCAGATCCCGCGCGCGCAGGTGGCGGACGAGGCCGCCGACGCTGCTGCGGCCGAAGCCGTGCCGTCTGCCGCCGAAGTTCCCACCACCAAGCAGTCCGCCGAACCGGCCGCTGCGGAAAAAGGTGGGGACAAAGGCGACAAGGGCGACAAGAAGTCAGAGAAATCGGACAAGAAGTAGTCCGCTTGCGCTCTTCACGAACAGGCAGAGGCCAAAGCCTCTGCCTGTTTTTTTAGAGCAGCGACAAAATGCCGATCAAACTCATCGTCGGCCTGGGCAACCCGGGCAAGAAGTACGAGCGCACGCGCCACAATGCCGGTTTTTGGCTGGCAGAGCGGCTGGCGGCGCAGCACCGGCTCACCCCGAGAAAGGATGCGAAGTTTCACGCGCTGGTGGCCAAGCTCGAGACCGAATCCGGTCAGGCGTGGCTGCTGCTGCCCCAGACCTGGATGAACGAATCCGGTTCTGCAGTGGGCGCAATTGCGCAGTTCCGCAAGATTGCCGCCGACGAAATCCTGGTGGTGCACGACGAGCTCGATCTGCCGCCGGGGGGCGTGAAAATCAAGCAAGGCGGCGGCCATGCCGGCCATAACGGCTTGCGCGACATCATCGAGAAGCTGGGCACGCCGGATTTCTGGCGCTTGCGCATCGGCATCGGCCATCCGCGCGATCTTGCCGCGAGCGAGCAGGAGGTGGTCGATTACGTGCTGCACCCGCCAGGGAAGGACGAGCGCGCGCTGATCGATGCGGTGATCGACCGCAGCGTCGCGGTGTTCGATTTGATCCTCGCGGACAAGATGGCGGCGGCGATGCACAAGCTGCATACCAAACCCAAACCGCAACCGCCGGACATTCCAACATGAGTCTCAAATGCGGTATCGTCGGCCTGCCGAACGTCGGCAAGTCTACGTTGTTCAACGCGCTCACCAAGGCCGGCATCGCGGCGGAGAACTACCCGTTTTGCACGATCGAGCCCAACGTCGGCATCGTCGAGGTGCCGGATGCGCGGCTGGCGCAATTGGTGGCCATCGCCAAACCGCAAAAAAACCTTCCCGCGGTGGTGGAGTTCGTCGATATCGCCGGCCTGGTTGCCGGCGCGTCCAAGGGCGAGGGCCTGGGAAACAAGTTCCTCGCCAACATCCGCGAAACCGACGCCATCGCCCATGTGGTGCGTTGTTTCGCCGACGACAACGTGGTGCACGTCGCCGGCAAGATCGATCCGGTGAGCGACATCGAGACCATCAACACGGAGCTGGCGCTGGCCGATCTGGCAACGGTGGAAAAGACCATGTCGCGCTACTCCAAAGTGGCGAAGTCCGGCGACAAGGAAGCGCAGCGCATCATGGCGGTGCTGGAAAAGGTGCTGCCGGTGCTCGACCAGGCCAGGCCGGCGCGCAGCCTCGAGCTCTCGCGCGAGGAGCAGCAGGTGCTGCAGCCGCTGTGCCTGATGACCGCCAAGCCGGCGATGTACGTCGCCAACGTCGATGAACAGGGCTTCCGCGACAACCCGATGCTCGCGCGGATTGAGGAATACGCCAAGGCGGAAGGCGCGCCGGTGGTGGCGATCTGCGCTGCCATCGAGGCGCAGATGGCCGACCTGGACGCCGAGGAGAAATTGATTTTCCTGGCCGACATGGGCCTGGAAGAGCCGGGCCTTAACCGCCTGATCCACGCCGGCTACGCACTGCTGGGCCTGCAAACCTATTTCACCGCCGGCCCGAAGGAGGTGCGCGCCTGGACCGTGCACATCGGCGCGACCGCGCCGCAGGCCGCCGGCGTGATCCACACCGACTTCGAACATGGCTTCATCCGCGCCGAGGTGATCTCATTCGCCGATTTCATCGCCTGCAAGGGCGAGCAGGGCGCCAAGGAGGCGGGCAAGATGCGCCTCGAGGGCAAGGAGTACGTGGTGCGCGACGGCGACGTCATGCATTTTCGTTTTAACGTCTGATCGGTTCCACGCCTGCGCGCCGCGGCGCGTCTGCGGGATGGGGTGCAGGCCACGGGCTGAACATCCCGCGCGGGTCAGCCGCCATCTCCGATCAAGTGCTGCGTCAGCAGCCGCCACTCCTCGGCCGAACGTAACTGCAAGGACACCAGTTCCGGTTTCGAAATTTCGATTTGCATCGGCCCGAGACGGCTCCTGTGCTTATCGAGGAAGCGTTGCGCGTATTTGCGCCAGTCCTCGTCGAGGTTGGCCTGAGAGTCGTGCGCCACGAGAATGTCGTTGCAGCTGGCGCAGTCCAGACCCTCCTGCGAAGCGCGCAGGCTGAAGTCGAGATCGTAGAGCTGCCAGCCGTCAAACCTGTCCTCGTCGAACGCGAGGCGCAGCGCGGTTTCGCGGCGGGTCGCGAACAGGAGTCCGTCCAGCGCCTGCAGCCCCTTAGTCTCGCGTTCGGTGACATCGTATAAGGTCACCACGTAGCCGCCGTCGCCGCCGGGCATGCCGGACTGGCCGGCGAGGTGCGGGTAGCCGGCGGCATGCCAGGCACCGCCGGCGAGTTTGCGCGTTCCGGCGACGCCGACGAAGTCGTGGCGGCCCAATCCCCGCAGCAGGCGCGCGGCGAAATCCGGGCTGAGTATGCCGGCGTCGTCATGGGCGAACAACACGATATCGTGGCGCGCCTGACCGAGCGCCCGGTTGTAGCCCTGCGCGAGCGAGCGCGCGTCGCGGATGACGATGATCTCGTGCGGCACTTCCGCCAGCAGGCGGTGATACATGGCCTCGGCCCGTGCCAGGTGCTCTTCGTTTCGGCTGCAGATCAGCACCGAGACCGGCTGAATCTGTTGCTGCAGGAGAGGCTCGATGGCGGCTGCCTTGCCGTTCGCAAGATCGATGCGCGCAAGGCAGAGCGCCTGCCGCGCCCGGGTCTCGGCGGACAGCGGGTACTTCGGCCGCAGCTCCAGGCAGCACGCGAATGCCTGCAATGCGGCTGCGTGCCGTTCCTGCGCCATGCGGCAGCAGCCGAGCAGGTAGTGGAGCGCGGGAAGCGCCGGTTCGAGCGCCAGCGCCTGCTCGGAGAGTGCCGCGGCATCGTCCCAGTGGTCCTCGCTGAATGCGGCGGCGGCGCGCTGATACAGCGTTTCGACCGGATCTGCATCCGCGCCGGTGTCATGTACCGCGCGGCGGGCGGGCAATGCGACTTCGTGGCGCGCCTCCGTTGCCGCGGGCTCGCCCAAACCCAGGGTCGCGCGCAGCGCGGCATCGGCATTGGTCTTGAAGGCGAACGCATGCAGCTCCAGCAGGGAGAGCGGCGGCGCGAAATAGATTTCGCCAAAGCCGTTCGAGCGCAGGGCCCGCAGCAGCGAATCACGGCTGAACCCGGTCTTGTGGGCGTAGAAGTCCTGGCCGCTCGCCTCGATCTCCGGCGCGTAGCCATAGAACATGTCGTGCGCCGTGATCGGGCCGACGCTGGTCGCGTAGATCTCCTTTTCGATGTCCAGATCGTCTTTCGCCAGCAGTTTGATCAGCTCGCCGATGTCCGGCACGCGGATCTCGGCGAAGCCCTCGGCCTTGAGCAGGTGCAGGAAGCCCTGCAGCACTTTGTCGACGTCGTGCCGGTAATAGTGCTCGAGGTTGTGCGAGCAGTAGACGGCGTCGAAGGAGTTCGCCGCGACGGTCTCGCGCAGCGCGCGCGCATCGCCCACCAGGTCTGCGCCCACGCGCGCATCGATGTCGAGCAGCAGCTGCCCCCAGTCCTGGAAATGCGGCGGCAGGGCGACCCCTTTGCTGCCACCGCCGACGTTGAGCACGCGTCTGTCCGCGCCTTGGCCGCCGGGTAGCCGCGTGTATAGGCTTTTCAGCGTTCCGAACACTGCGCGCGATCAGTACGTGCCGGGGTAGGAACCCCCGTCGATAAGAAAATTCTGCCCGGTGACATAGCCGGCCTGCGCGCTGCACAGATAAGCGCAGGCATCGCCAAACTCGGCCGGATCGCCGAACCTGCCGGCGGGGCACAGGGCCATGCGTTCCTTGCGGATCACCTCGACCTCGACGCCGCGGGCCTTGGCCTGGGCCGTCAAAGTGGTGCGAATCCGGTCGGTGTCGAACGAGCCCGGCAGCAGGTTGTTGATGGTGACGTTGTGCGCCACGGTCTTGCGCGCGATGCCGGCGACGAAGCCGGTGAGGCCGGAGCGCGCGCCATTGGACAGGCCGAGGATTTCGATCGGCGCCTTCACCGAACTCGAAGTGATGTTGACGATGCGGCCGAACTTGCGCGCGATCATGCCGTCCACCGTGGCCTTGATCAACTCGATCGGAGTGAGCATGTTGGCGTCGAGCGCGGCGATCCAGGTGTCGCGCGTCCAGTTACGAAAATCCCCCGGTGGCGGGCCGCCGGCGTTGTTGACGAGAATGTCCGGATTAGGGCAGGCGGCGAGCACCAGGGCGCGACCCGCTTCGGTGGTGATGTCGCCGGCGACGGTGGTGACTTTCACTCCGGTGGCGGCGCGGATCTCCTCAGCGGTCGTCTCCAGCGCCTCCTTGCCGCGGGCGGTGATGACGAGGTTCACGCCCTCGCGCGCGAGCGAAAAAGCGCAGCCGCGTCCGAGGCCCTTGCTCGATGCGCATACCAGCGCCGTTTTACCGCGAAGTCCCATGTCCATCTTTTCTCTCCTCAGTTTCTAGGTTTGATTGTCACCAATACCACGCCCGCCAACACCAGTACCGCGCCGATGATCTGCAACACCGTCATGCTCTCTTCCAGCCCGAGCCAGCCGAGAAAAATCGTGGTCACCGGCCCGGCGGCGCCGACGATCGCCACCTGGTTGGCGCCGACGCGCCGCAGCGCCTCCGAAGTCAGGAACACCGGCAGCACGGTGCAGCCCACCGCCATGGCCACGGCCAGGCCGTACACCTGCGGCGGCAACTGCAGCGCCGACAGCGGACGCAGCAGCAGGAACTGCAGTATGCACAACAGGCTCGCCACGCTGGTGGCGTAGGCGGTGAAGCGCACCGAGCCGATGCGCGCCACCACCTGGCTGCTGCTGACCAGATACACCGCGTAGCATAACGCACTGCCGAGCACGAGCAGCGCGCCCAGCATCAGCTTGCTGTTCTCCCCGGCAAAACCCTGCGACAGCACCAGCGCAAGGCCGGCGTAGGATATCACCAGGGCCGCGATGTCGCGGCGGCTCACGCGCTTTCCCAGGAACAGCGCCGAAAGCAGAACGGTGATGGTGGGATAGAGGAACAGCAGCAATCGTCCGAGGCCGGCGGAGATGTATTGCAGGCCGAGAAAGTCGAGGAAGCTCGCCAGGTAATAGCCGAGAAAGCCGAGCAACAATACCGCCCACCAGTCACCGCGCGTGAGCGCGGCCTGCGCCGCGGCGATGCCGGGCGCAGGGCGTTTGCGCGCCGCACGGAACCGCAACCACAAGGCGGCGGCGACGAAGAACGGCAGGGCGAACACCATGCGCAGCGCGATCAGGGTGACCGGATCGGTGACATAGGCGTAGGCGAGCTTGATCAGTATCGGCCGCACCGAGAAGGCGACGACGCCGACCAGCGCCAGGGCGATGCCCCAGACGCGATAGGAGGAGGAGGTCACCTACAAACCGCAGGTCGGCAATCCTTTGCCGGACGGAAGCGCGAGTTCGGTCTTGCCGGATTTGGCGATGATCAGGGGCTCTGGCATGGGAAATCTCGCTTTTTGAGGGCGGTGGGCGCGGGTGCAATGCTAAAATTATAACTTTAGAGCGGCAATCGAGGCAGCAATCATGGCGGGACATTCCAAATGGGCCAATATCAAGCACAAAAAAGCGGTCACGGATGCCAAAAGGGGAAAAATCTTCACCCGCCTGATCCGCGAGATCACGGTAGCGGCGCGCATGGGGGGCGCTGACCCCAACATGAATCCGCGCCTGCGCCTGGCGGTCGAAAAAGCGCGCGGAGTGAACATGTCCAAGGACAACATCGAAAATGCCACCAAGCGCGGCGCGGGCGCGCTCGATGGCGCCAACTATGAGGAGGTGCGCTACGAAGGCTACGGCATCGCCGGAGCTGCGGTGATGGTGGATTGCCTCACCGACAACCGCACCCGCACCGTGGCCGACGTGCGCCACGCCTTCGTCAAGAATGGCGGCAACCTCGGCACCGATGGCTCAGTGGCGTTTCTGTTCAAGCATTGCGGACAATTCATTCTTGCCCCGGGTACGAGCGAAGACAAGGTGATGGAGGCGGCGCTGGAAGCGGGCGCGGAGGACGTGCTCGGCAACGAAGACGGCTCGGTCGAAGTGATTTGCCCGCCCTACGATTTTTCCGCGGTGAAGCAGGGTCTGGAGCGGGCGGGACTGAAGCCCGAACTGGCCGAAATCACGATGAAGCCCCTGAGCGAATCGGTCATGAGCGGGGATGAGGCCGCGCGCATGCAAAAGCTGCTCGACGCGCTGGAGGCGCTCGACGACGTGCAGGACGTCTATACCACGGCAATGATGGACGGGTAGGCGCGGCGGCCTGGGTCGGACGTCAGGGCTATAATCAGCCGATGGCCGACACCACTATCACGATACTCGGCATCGATCCCGGACTGCGCATAACCGGATTCGGCATCATCCGCAAGAACGGAAGCAAGCTCGCCTATATCACCAGCGGTTGCATCAAGGCAGCGGAATCGGACCTGCCCGGGCGGCTCAAAACCATACTGGAAGGATTGCGTGAAGTGATCCAGGCGCATCAGCCGCAGCAGGTCGCGGTCGAAAAGGTGTTCGTCAACGTCAATCCGCAATCCACGCTGCTCCTCGGCCAGGCGCGCGGCACCGCCATCTGCGCCGCGGTGCTGGAGAGCCTTCCGGTGGCGGAATACACGGCGCTGCAGGTGAAGCAGGCGGTGGTGGGCAACGGCCATGCCAAAAAGGAACAGGTGCAGGAGATGGTGCGGCGCCTGCTCGGCTTGGCCGGCAATCCCGGCCCCGATGCGGCCGATGCGCTCGCCTGCGCCATCTGCCATGCGCATGGCGGGCAGGGGCTGGGTTCGATTGCGACGGCGGGCTACCGCGTGAAGAGGGGCAGGCTCGTATGATAGGACGCATCAGCGGAACATTGGTCGAGAAGAACCCGCCGCAGATCATGGTGGACGTGCAGGGCGTGGGCTACGAAATCGACGTGCCCATGAGTACCTTCTACAACCTGCCCGGCGCAGGCGAGCGGGTGACGCTGTTCACGCATCTGATCGTGCGCGAAGACGCGCATCTGCTCTACGGCTTCGCCAGCGAGGCCGAGCGCAAGGCGTTTCGCCAGTTGCTCAAAATCAGCGGCGTCGGCGCGCGCACCGCGCTGTCGCTGCTCTCGGGCATGAGCGTCGCCGATCTGGTGCATGCGGTGGCGGCGCAGGAGGCCGGGCGGCTGACCAAGGTTCCCGGCATCGGCAAGAAGACTGCCGAACGCCTGCTGCTCGAACTGAAGGACAAGCTCGGCGCGGGGCTCGCGACGGGTGTTGCGGTGAACCGTGCCGCACCGGCGAGGAGCGATGTGCTCAATGCGCTGCTCTCGCTCGGGTACAACGAGAAAGAGGCGCTCTACGCGCTCAAGCAACTGCCCGAAGGTGTGAGCGTGTCGGACGGGATCCGCCAGGCGCTCAAGGTGTTGGCGAAGGGTTGAGCGTGTTTCCTTTAATAGGCGATAGGCTTATTAAAGGCAGCTTGGTCCTTGCTGTGCATTAAGACAGACGATTAGTGTAATTATACTTATTAAAAAGCACTTATATCGTTCATGGCAGTATTAAAATACAATTAACTTGACTTTAATGATACTATTATGCATATTAGTATCATTTAATATATGTTAATTGTATTTTGAAACCAGAAGATATTCAGAACACCCGAGCGGGTGAGGCGTCGCGCCAGGTAACGGGCTACTGGGCTTATCTGCCCAAACCGTTGGCACCGGAACTCGCCTATTCGCCGTTGCTGATCAGGCTGCTCGATGAAGCCCGGGGTACGCTGGGCGAGTTGGCCGGCCTCGGCAGAACACTACCCAATCCGTCGATCCTCGTGCGTCCTGCCATCCGACGTGAAGCGGTGTTGTCCTCCCGCATTGAAGGCACGATTTCTACGCTGGGCGACCTGTACCGCTACGAGGCAGAGCCCCAGAATACGGCGCAGTACGCGGACGTGCGGGAAGTGCATAACTACGTCGTGGCGCTGGAGTACGGCCTGGAGCGGCTGGCAACTCTGCCGGTCAGCCTGCGTCTAATACGCGAGTTGCACGAGCGCTTGATGCGCGGCGTGCGCGGGGATCGCGCACTGCCGGGCGAGTTTCGCACGACCCAGAATTGGATCGGGCCGCCCGGTGCGACACTGACCGAGGCAACCTATGTGCCGCCGCCGGTGGCGCAGATGCAGGAGGCGCTGGACGCCTGGGAGCGCTACCTGCATGCCGATACCGACATGCCGTCGCTGGTGCGCCTTGCGCTTATCCACTCTCAATTCGAGATGATCCACCCGTTTGTGGACGGCAACGGCCGGGTGGGGCGTCTTCTCATCGTGCTGCTGTTGGTGCACTGGGGTCTGTTGCCCCAGCCACTCCTGTACCTGAGTGCTTTTTTTGAGCGCTATCGGGATGAGTATTACCGCGGGCTGCTCGGCGTGAGTCACAAAGGCCAGTGGGAGGAATGGGTGGAGTTCTTCCTGCGCGGCGTGCGCGAGCAGGCGCGCGACGCGCTCGAATCGGCGCGCGTGATCATCGACCTGCGCGAAAGGTACCGGGCCATGCTGGCCGGAGGGCGGGCATCGAGAATAAAGCTCGACGTTGTTGAAGAGTTGTTCACTAATCCGTGGGTCTCGGCGCCGATGGTCCGGGATCGCATGAAAGTCACTTTCCGAACCGCGCAGAAAGCCATCGACGAGCTCGTGAAACTCGGAATCCTGCGCGAGATGACCGGTCAGCGCCGCTATCGCATCTGGCAGGCATACGACATCGTACAGGTTCATTCCAAGGATGCGCGGGACTCCGCGACCAAGACATCATGATCGACCAAATGTGCCCCAGCATTTCTTGCCAAACTTGCCAGGACATTCCCCGGAGAGAGGTCTCCCCTGCCAATGGCTGACAACGAAATTATAAATCAGCGCATGCCCAGGAAATACCACCGGTTTGTCCGCATCTTCTACCGGATTCGAACCGCTTCTTTCGCCGGGCTGTTCGTCGCCATCGGCATTCAAATTTGGGGACAGGGCTATGGCGGGCTCGCCTGGACGCTGCTCGCGCTGCAATTCCTTGTGTATCCGCACCTGTTGTTCTGGCGCGCCCGCAGCGCCCCGAACTCGCTCAAGGCCGAGCATGCCAATCTGCTGCTCGACTGCCTGCTGCTCGGAATCTGGGTCGCGGCGCTCGGGTTTCCCACCTGGATCGCGATGCCAATTTTCATGGGAGCCTTGCTCAACAATGCGATGAATCGCGGTTGGCGCGGGGCCGTGCGCGCGTTGTTTGCGTTCGCTTTCGGTGCCTTTGCGTGGGGTGTCGTCGCCGGGTTGAAGTTTTCGCCGCAGACCGATCCGGCGGCTGCCGCGCTGTGCCTGATCGGCCTGTCCGTCTACGTTACCGGCCTGGGCGCCATCGTGTTCGAGCAAAGCCTGAAATTGCGCGACACGCGCGAGGCGTTGCGCCAGAGGGGCGAAAAGCTCGCCATCCAGGCGGATGTGTTCGAGAACATGGCCGACGCGATGATGATCATCGCGGCCAACGGAACCATACGGTCGGTCAACCGGGCATTCACCACGGTCACGGGCTACGGCGCAGATGAGGTGTGCGGGAAATCCGAAAGCGAGTTTCGCACCGCCCTTCAGCCTGCCGAGTTCTACGACGATATCCGCGACGTATTGAAGCGCCAGGGCCATTGGAGCGGCACGTCCTGGTGCCGCCGCAAGGACGAGAGCATCTATCGCGAGTGGCGCAACATCTCGGCGATCAGGGACGCGGCCGGTCAGGTCACCCACTACGTCGTTTTTTTTGCCGAAGTCTCCCAGTCCGCGCATCCGGAGCGCGTGCCCTCGCGTTAGCACGAAATGAGCGAAATAACCGGGCTCGCAAAAGCAGCAGGAGCGGATTCCGCGGGTAAGATAGCGCATGGCCATTGAAACCGACCGCTTGATCGCCGCCGATCCCGCCTCGCCGCAGGAAGAGGCGCTCGAGCGCGCGTTGCGCCCCAAGGCTTTGTCCGAGTACGTCGGCCAGGAGAAGATCCGCGGGCAGCTGTCGATTTTCATCGAGGCGGCGCGCCAGCGCAAAGAGTCGCTCGATCACGTGCTGCTGTTCGGCCCGCCGGGTCTGGGAAAAACCACGCTGGCGCACATTATCGCGCGCGAGATGGGCGTCAATCTGCGCCACACCTCGGGCCCGGTGCTGGAGCGCCCGGGCGACCTGGCCGCGCTGCTCACCAATCTCGAGCCGAACGACGTGCTGTTCATCGACGAGATCCACCGCCTGTCGCCGGTGGTGGAGGAAATCCTGTATCCGGCGCTGGAGGACTTCCAGCTCGACATCATGATCGGCGAGGGGCCGGCGGCGCGCTCGGTCAAGCTCGATCTGCCGCCGTTCACGCTGGTGGGCGCCACCACCCGGGCCGGCATGCTCACCAATCCGCTGCGCGACCGCTTCGGCATCGTCGCGCGGCTGGAGTTCTACACCGCGCTGGAACTGCAGCAGATCGTGAGCCGCTCCGCCGGGCTGCTCAAGATAGAGGTTGCGGCCGAAGGTTCGCTCGAAATCGCGCGCCGTTCGCGCGGCACGCCGCGCATCGCCAACCGGCTGCTCAGGCGCGTGCGCGACTACGCCGAGGTCAAGACGAAGAGCGGCGTGAGCCGCGCGGTCGCCGATGCGGCGTTGCAGATGCTCGACGTGGATGCTCTCGGCCTGGACCTGATGGACAGGAAGCTGTTGATGGCCGTGATCGAAAAATTCGCCGGCGGACCGGTGGGCGTGGACAATCTCGCCCACGCGATCGGAGAGGAGCGCGACACCATCGAGGACGTGATCGAGCCTTTCCTCATCATGCAGGGTTATTTGCAGCGCACGCCGCGCGGGCGCGTGGCCACGGTATCGGCCTACCGCCACTTCGGCCTGGCGCTGCCGAACACCGGCGCAAACGGCGATTTGTGGAATGGTCCGGGCGAATCCTGAGGCCAGGATGAAAAGAAGGTTTTCCTGGCCGGTGCGTGTCTACTACGAGGACACCGACGCGGGCGGCGTCGTCTATTACGCCAACTACCTGAAGTTCTTCGAGCGCGCGCGCACCGAATGGCTGCGCAGTTTCGGGCTGAATCAGGATAAACTGGCGCAGGAGGAGGGCCTGGTTTTCGTGGTGCGGCGGGCGCTGCTGGAATTTGCGCGCCCGGCGCGCCTGGACGACATGCTCGAGGTCACGGTTGAACCGCTGAAAGTCGCGCGTGTCTATGTAGATCTGGCGCAGGAGGCGCGCCGCGGCACGCAGGTGCTGGCCCGCGCCGAGATCCGTGCGGCTTGCCTGAACCAGCGAACATTCAAGCCCGTCGCGATACCGCAATCCTTTAGAGAATCGATACAACAATGAGCGTAACCCAAGACCTGTCCATCCTTTCCCTGATCACCAACGCCAGCGTGCTGGTGCAACTGGTGATGGTACTGCTGCTGGTGGTGTCGTTCATGAGCTGGTTGTTCATTTTCCGCAAGCTGTTCGCCATCCGCCAGGCGGGCACCCAGACGGAGAAATTCGAGCGCGATTTCTGGAGCGGCAACGACATGAACGGCCTGTACCAGAGCGCGGTCAACGATCGCCATCGCGCCGGCGCGCTGGAGCGGATTTTCGAGGCGGGCTTCCGCGAGTTCGCCAAGCTGCGCGCGCAACGTGGCGCCGACCCCAGCATTCCGGTGGAGGGCGCGCGCCGCGCCATGCGCGCCACCTATCAGCGCGAGATGGACAACCTCGAGCGGCACCTCGCTTTTCTCGCCTCGGTCGGCTCGGTCAGCCCCTACGTCGGCCTGTTCGGCACGGTGTGGGGCATCATGAACGCGTTTCGCGGCCTGGCCAACGTCAATCAGGCCACTCTCGCGCATGTCGCGCCCGGCATCGCCGAGGCCCTGATCGCCACCGCCATAGGCCTGTTCGCCGCGATCCCCGCGGTGATCGCCTACAACCGCTACGCCCACGACATCGACCGGCTCGCGATCCGTTTCGAGAGCTTCATCGAGGAGTTTTCCAACATCCTGCAGCGCCAGGCCGGCGTGGGCAAGTAGGCAGCAGGAGCCCCTAAATGCCGCGCCCGCGCCGCGCCATGAGCGAGATCAACGTCGTGCCCTACATCGACGTGATGCTGGTGCTGCTGGTGATCTTCATGATCACCGCGCCGCTGGTGAATCCGGGCGTGATAGAGCTGCCGTCGGTGGGCAAGTCGTCGCTACCGCCGGAGCTGCCGCTGGAAGTGGTGATCAAGGCAGATGCATCGCTCGTGCTGCGCGAGAGGAGCAAGACCGCGACGAGCGAGCGCGCGGTGTCAACCGCGGAGTTGGTCGTGGCGTTGCAGCAAAAACAGAAAGCCCGTCCGGACCAGGCGGTGGTGATCGCAGCCGACAAGGACGTGCGCTACGAAGCCGTGCTCAAAGTCATGGACGAGTTGCAGAAACAGAACGTGCGCAAGGTCGGGCTGCTGGTGAAGCCCGCGCCGCGATGAGCGCGGCGGCCAGTGCATTGCTGTACCAGGAGCCGGGCAAGGTTCCGTCGATCGCTCTTGCGGTAGTGGTACACGTGCTGCTGGCGGCGTTTCTGTTCTTCGGCGTGCGCTGGCAGAGCAGCCGGCCGGAGGCGGTGATGGTCGAGTTGTGGCCTGGCCCGCCCGCCGTAGAGCAAATCGTGGCGCAGCCAGAGCCCCTGCCAAAACCCGAAGTCAAAGCCGAGGTCAAGCCCGAAATCAAGGCGGAACCCAAAGTGGAGAAGGCGATCGAGCCGCCCAAGCCCGAAATCGCCCTGGAGAAGAAGAAAGAAGTCAAGAAGGAGGCGCCGAAGAAGCCCGAGCCCAGGCCCGACTTGGATCGCAGCAAGGACATTCGCGCGCAGCTCGAGCGCGAAACCGCCGCAGTCAGCCAACAGCTGGACAAGGACAGAATCCTGGACCAGATGAGGCGCGAAGCGGCGACGGCGGCCGCACGGGCCGATGCCGCCTACATCGGCAAACTCAAAAGCAAGATCAAGGGCAACATCGTTCTGCCGCCGGACATCCCCGGCAACCCGGAGTCGATTTTCGATGTGGTGCAATTGCCCACCGGTGAAATCATGTCGGTCAAGCTGCGCAAGTCGAGCGGTCACAAGGCTTATGACGCGGCGGTGGAACGGGCCATACTCAAATCCTCGCCGCTGCCCAAGCCCGACCGGCCGGAGCAGTTTCAGCGCGGCTTGGAGATCAAATTCAGGCCGCTGGACTGAGTTCGGGGTCCGGCTCGGCGACACTGTGGGTATAATCCCTTGAGTTTTTTTCAGGACGCCGCATGCGATTTGCATTTCGTTCAATTCTGCTGCTGATGGCGCTGGCTTGCGCCACGGCGCAGGCGCAACTGTCCATCGAGATTACCGGCGGCGGCACCAACCAGATCCCCATCGGCGTGCTGCGCTTCGCCGGCGAGGAAGCCCTGCCGCAAAGCATCAGCGATATCGTCGAAGCCGATCTGCAACGCAGCGGGCGCTTTCGCATGCTGTTCGCCGGCAACGTAAATCCGTTGCCGGCCGAAGCCGCGCAGGTCGATTTTGGCACCTGGAAGACGCGCAATGCCGACGCCCTGGTAATCGGCAGTATCGCGCGCCTGGCCGACGGCAGGTTCGAGGCGCGTTTCCATCTGCTCGACGTGCCCAAGCAGGCCCAAATCGGCGGGGTTGCGTTTACTCTCTCCGCGCAGCAGGTGCGCGCGACCGCGCACCGCATCGCCGACGCTGTCTACGAGAGGCTGACCGGCGACCGCGGCGTGTTTTCCACGCGCATCGCCTATGTGGTGAAGCAGGGTGCCCGCTTCGAACTGCAGATTGCCGACGCCGACGGCGTCGGCGCGCAGACCGCGCTCGCCTCGCGCGAGCCGATCATGTCGCCGGCCTGGTCGCCCGACGGCACGCGCCTTGCCTACGTCTCGTTCGAGAACAAGAAACCGGTGGTGTACGTGCATTCGCTCGTCTCCGGGCAGCGCCAGGCGGTGGCCAATTTCAAGGGTTCGAACAGCGCGCCCGCCTGGTCCGCGGACGGCAGCCAGCTGGCGGTGGTGCTGTCCAAGGACGGCGGTTCGCAGATTTACCTCATCGGCGCGGACGGCAGCAACCCGCGCCGCATCACCAGCTCCGGCGCGATCGACACGGAACCTTTTTTCGCGCCGGACGGCCAGTCGATTTATTTCACTTCCGATCGTGGCGGCAGCCCGCAGATCTACCGCATGAGCACGAGCGGCGGCGAGCCTGCGCGCGTGACCTTCGACGGCAGCTACAACGTATCGCCGCGCGTCGCGAACGATGGCAAGACCCTTATCTACATTGCGCGTGACGGTGGGCGCTTCCAGCTGAAGTCGCTCGATCTGGCGAGCAGACAGGGGCAGGTGCTCACCGACGGGCAGCACGACGAATCGCCCAGTTTCGCGCCCAACGGGAAGATGATTCTGTATGCTACCCAGATGAACAACCGCGGGTCCCTCGCCGCAGTTTCCAGCGATGGCAGGGTGAAGCAGCGCCTGTCGGTGCAGGCAGCGGACGTGCGCGAGCCCGCCTGGGGCCCGTTTTTCAACAACTAGATGAGCAGAAGAAGGAGAAGGGAATGAAAAAATTGTTTGCGCTTGTTGCGGTGCTGGCCCTGCTTGCGGGCTGCGCCAGCACCCCCACGGAAGAGCCCAAGGCCGCAGTCGAGGACCGCACGCCGACGACCGCCGTTCCGTCCCAGCCGGGCGTAACCACAGTCACGCCGGTTGGGCCCAAAGGCGAGCAGTTGCCGAGCGAGCTCAAGGACCCGAAAAACATCCTGTCCAAGCGCAGCCTTTACTACGACTACGACAAATACGACGTCAAGGACGAGTACAAGGCGCTGCTGCAGGCGCATGCGCGCTATCTCTCGCAGAACCGCAATGCCAAGATGCTGATCCAGGGCAATTGCGATGAACGCGGCAGCCGCGAATACAATATCGCCCTGGGGCAGAAGCGCGCCGATGGCGTGAAGAAGATGCTGCTGCTGATGGGAGCGCAGGAGAGCCAGGTCGAATCGGTGAGTTTGGGCGAGGAAAAGCCGCGCTGCACCGAAACGACCGAGGCCTGCTATGGCCAGAACCGGCGCAGCGACATGCTCTACGGCGGCGAGTACTGATCGATGAAGTTGCACGCCGCGCTGCTGCTCGGCCTTTGCCTCGTGGCCGGCGCCGCCAGCGCCGGCCTGTTCGACGATGAGGAGGCGAGAAAGGATGTCGCCGCGCTCAGGGCCCAGGTCGGCGCGAACCAGAAGGCGGCGGAAGAGCGGCTGGCCAGGATCGAGACCCTGGTGCAGGACCGGTCGATAGAACTGGCCAAATCGATCGACGAGTTGAAGCAGGATCTCGCGCGCATGCGCGGCCAGATCGAAGTGCAGGCCAACCAGATCGAAACCCTGGACCGGCGGCAGAAGGACCTGTACGTCGATCTCGACGCGCGCCTGCGCAAGCTCGAGGCGAGCGCTCAGGCGCAGGAGAAACAGGCTGCCAGCGCGCCCGACCCGCTTGCCGAGGGCAAGGCCTACGAGGCGGCGCTCAACCAATTCAAGCTCGGCAACTACCAGTCTTCGGTCGCCGCATTCCAGAATTTCCTCGCCACTTATCCCCAAAGCCCGCAGGTGTCGAGCGCGCAATACTGGATCGGCAACGCTTACTACGCGCTGCGCGACTACAAGACGGCGATCGCCGCGCAGCAAAAAGTGCTTAGTTCCTGGCCCGACAGCGCCAAGGCGCCGGATGCCCTGCTCAATATCGCCAGCTGCCAGGCGGAAATGGGCGAGGCCAAGGCGGCGCGCGAAACCCTGCAGGCGCTGCTGAAGAAATATCCGGGTACCCCGGCGGCCGAGCAAGCCAAGCAGCGCCTTGCCGGCAAGCGCTAACCGGTTGTAGGAGCAAGCTCGCTCCTACACCGCAAGATACCACTAATGCGCAAAGCCGTAGTTCTCCTCTCCGGCGGCCTCGATTCCGCCACAGTCCTTGCCATGGCGCGGCAGCAAGGCTACGCCTGCCATGCCTTGTCGGTCGATTACGGCCAGCGCCACCGGGTCGAGCTCGATGCGGCGGTGCGCGTCGCGCGCGCACTGGGGGCGGAGGAGCAAAAAACGGTCAGGATCGATCTCGGCGCCTTCGGCGGTTCGGCGCTTACCGACGACAAAATCGCGGTGCCGATCCAGGGCGTGCAGAAAGACGGCATCCCCGTCACTTACGTGCCAGCGCGCAATACCATCATGCTCTCCCTTGCGCTCGCCTGGGCCGAGGTACTTGCGGCCGAGGACCTGTTCTTCGGCGCCAACGCGGTCGATTACTCCGGCTACCCCGACTGCCGGCCCGAGTACATGCGCGCGTTCGAGCACATGGCCAATCTCGCCACCAAGGCCGCGGTGGAAGGACACCGGCTGACCCTGCATACGCCCATTATCGCCATGACCAAGGCGATGATCATCGCCGAGGGCATGAGGTTGGGCGTCGATTACGGCCTTACGGTCTCCTGTTACCAGGCCGACGCCGCGGCGCGCGCCTGCGGCGTGTGTGATGCCTGCCGGCTGCGCCGGGCGGGTTTCGAGGCCGCCGGCGTGCCCGATCCGACCCGGTATGCGCGAGGCGATGTCTGAGGACTGTGCCGCGCCGGTTCATAGGAGGGCATTATCTTGCCGCTAAAAGAATTTGCTTGCGCAGATCGGGGCTCAGACTGGAGAATCCCCGGACTCCCTAAGGTGGGTGCCCGATGAACGAAGTCAATCCGGCGGCAGTTGCGAGCACCGTGGCCTGGGGCGCGTTCGCGCTCGCTTTCATTTTTGGCGCGGTGGCCAACAAGACCAACTTCTGCACCATGGGTGCGGTGTCCGATGTGGTCAATATGGGCGATTGGGGGCGCATGCGCATGTGGCTGCTCGCGATCGCGGTCGCCATCCTGGGCGCAAGCGCGCTCGCGTTCGCCGGGGTCATCGATCTGTCCAAAGCGATCTACACCGGCCCGAACTTTACCTGGCTGTCCTACCTCGTCGGCGGCTTCGTCTTCGGCGTCGGCATGACCCTGGGCTCGGGCTGCGGCAGCAAGACCCTGATCCGCGTTGGCGGCGGCAATCTGAAATCGCTGGTGGTATTCGTGTTCCTGGGAATCGCCGCCTACGTGACGATTAAGGGGCTGTTTGGCGCGTTCCGCGTGGCGGTGCTCGATCCGGTGTCGGTCACGCTGTCCACCGGACAGGATCTGCCTTCGCTGCTGGCCAGGGCTTTCGGCGCCGACAAGAAAACGATGCTCCTCCTGTGCGCCCCGGCGGTGGCCGGGCTGTTCCTCGTCTTCGTTTTCATCGACCGCGAATTCCGCGGCAATTTCGAAGGTATCCTCGGCGGCGTCGCTGTCGGCCTGGTGGTGGTCGGCGGCTGGTATGTGAGCGGCAGTCTGGGCTACCTGTCCGAGGATCCGAATACGCTGCAGGAGGCCTTCGTCGCCACCAATAGCGGACGCATGGAGGCGCTTTCCATGGTAGCGCCGCAGGCATATACGCTGGAGCTGCTCATGTTCTGGACCGACAAGAGCAAGATCGTCACCTTTGGCATTGCTTCAGCGCTCGGTATCGTCGCCGGCTCTGCCGCATATTCGCTTGCGAGCGGAAATTTCCATTGGGAGAGCTTCCGCGATGCCGGCGATACCGCCAACCACATGATCGGCGGCGTGCTCATGGGCTTTGGCGGCGTGACCGCGATGGGCTGCACCGTGGGGCAGGGCATCAGCGGTTTTTCCACGCTGGCTCTGGGCTCCATGCTCACCTTCTTGTCCATCGTCGCCGGTTCGGCCTTGACCTTGAAATGGCAATACGCGCGCATGCTGCGGGAAGCATGAGGGTTTTTCGTTTGACCTGGCGACGTGTTGCCGCAATCAGAGCGAATGCGGGACGAATTCAGGCGCAAAAGCCCGGATTTCATTGACACATGCACCCCCGGCAAATTAAAATCGCGCCTCTTTTCGGGTCGTTAGCTCAGCCGGTAGAGCAGCGGACTTTTAATCCGTTGGTCGCCAGTTCGAATCTGGCACGGCCTACCAATAATTTAAGCGGGTTGTTGCGCAGGCTGGGTCTATTCACTTTACGGGGCGTTAGCTCAGTTGGTAGAGCAGCTGACTCTTAATCAGTTGGTCGCAGGTTCGACCCCTGCACGCCCTACCAGTTAATTCAATAGGCAAGAACTGTACGCGAGGTGCAGATCGCGCCGCGGTAATCCCTGAACGACGCTTACCCGCGCGGGCGGTATTTCCGGCGCAATTGGAACGCGGTCTCGAACAGGCTCTGGCCCGTGATCGCGCCCGCGTCCTCTTCCGCGGCGATGATGTTGTACAGCCAGTGCGAAGTGTCGTGTGCGGGCCACTTGCGGGCGAGGTCGCGGCGCATGGCGGCCACACCCTGCGCCAGTTCCACCCATTGGTCCGGCGCCGCCTGTTTCAGGTAGAGCAGCGAGACTATGTCCGCCAGGGCTTCGCCCCACCTTTCCAGCGCACCGCTTTCCACCGCCCGCACGTAGCCCTGCACCGTAGCGTTGTCGCGCCTGAATCCTGGCGGCAATATCTTGTCGAACCGTTTGCGCACATAGGCTTCGCGCTGCTCGACGCAATGCGTTGCCTCGTGCATGGCTATCGCGGTCAGCAGCACGGGCAGGTCTGTTGCGGCAATGGTTTCGAAAAACTGGGTCAGCCCGTCTTCCGCTTTCGCATTGTAGAAGACCAGACAGGTGCCGCTCTTGAGGTTTAGCCTCGCCGCCAGCAGGGGCCGAGACAGGCCGACCTTCTGCGCGTCTAGCATTTCCAGGTCGAGGCCTTCGGCTTGCACCAGTTTCGCGGCGTTTTCGATCGCCGCGCGCAGTTGAGCTTCTGTCGGATACGGCGCGGCGGGAGCATGGCCGCAGCAGAACAGCGCGAACGCCGCAGCAGCATGCCGGCATAACTGCATCATGAACGCCCCCGCGGGCGCAGCGTTACTTTGGGACCGGGCGCGCATGAAACCGCTCCAGCTCCGCAATCACGCCTGCAACCAGGCGCTTGCGCACGCCGGCCGCATCATGGACGTCCGCGCCCAGCCCTGCGGCGCCGGCCTCCAGTTGCTCCAGCTTGTCAAATAGCGCCAGGGCTCGTTGCGGGTCATAGCCGGACGCAAACAGAATGGCTGCGCCGATCCTGTCCGCGTCGCGCTCCTGCAAATTCGCCCTGGGCTGAAACACCGCCGCGTAGACGTCCAGCGTCAGAAACTCAAGCAGGGCGGTGCGCGCGGTGGGAAGCTTTTCCTTGCCCAGAAATTCGGCCATGAACGAAAGCTTCTCGGAAGCGTGCCCGGCAAATACGTGCGCGACCTCGTGGCAGAAGATCAGGGCCAGTTCGTCGTCGGTAAGCGCCAGCTTGCGCACAAACGTCGCGTCAACGAGTATGGTTTGTCCCGGGAACGACACTGCTCCGTGGCCGAAGTCGGCGATCAGGATGGCCTTCCAGGAGGACTTGGCGAAACGCGGATCGATGGCCGCCGCTGCGGCGCCAACGGCCGCCATTACCCTGTCTACGCGTGCGTTCAACACCGGGTCCCGGTCCAGCGTCTGGTCTCTCAGCGCCTTGCGCACATAGCTTGCGCCGAGACCCTGCCATGCCGCGATAGCCTCCGATTCCGGATACCCAGCGGGATTCTGCGGCCTGTCGCCTGGCGGAGCCTGGGAATAGCAAATACCGCAAACAAGCAACAACGCGGCCGCGATGCACGTCTTCATGGCTCCCCCCATGTATCCGTTGCTCCCGTCTTGTCCCGACGGGGACTCACTGCAAAGCGAGTATGTCCTTTCGTTGGCCGCCGCACAATAGAACAGTTGCGTCTGTGTGTTAGCGTACATAAGACGAGAAAACAGCGATTTTTTTGGTCTTTTTGGGAGCTGTCCGCGCCCGTCCCGGAGCTTTCCATGGGATGAAGAGATCCTGACCCGGTCCTTTGCCGCCGTTTCCCGGTGCGCATTTTCTTGTTCGAAAACTCAGACCCGCGATATCAAGTACTGGAGAAGTCCGCTTCCCGATGAGCGCTACGCCCCGGCAAAGGCCCTTTGTGCGTCGTTGCCGCCGTGTTTGATCTAGGTCAAAACACGAAGGGGCTGCCCGGAAGATACTTGCCGGGCCTGCCGGGCGGTTCACGCCGGAAGGCAAAGGAACAGGATCAGGTCACTGGGAAAACGAGATAAGCAAGAGGTCCGGGCGGAGTCCATTTCGGGTTTCCTCCGGACCTGGCCTTGCATGCAGCGCAAGCCCTTCGGAATGCGTGCCGGCGGCGCCGGACCACAGACTGCCTGGTCCCACTGGATACCCGAAATACCTAAACTGGCATAAGCGGAAAAAAAGCGATGGAAACGTCCAATTTCGAGATCGTGGCGCGGGAGGATTTCTCCGACGTCACTTACCTGCTTGAGGTGCGCCATCCGCTGATGGCCAAGGCCGCGAAACCGGGTCAATTCGTGATCGTCATGCTGAACGAGCAGGGCGAGAGGATTCCGCTCACCATCGCCGACTTCGACCAAAAAAAGGGGACCATCACACTGGTGATCCAGGCGGTCGGCAAGACGACCAAACAGATGCAGCAGGAATGCCAGGTTGGCACACGCCTCTACGGCATGGTCGGCCCGATGGGTATACCCAGCCCGATCAGCCACGCGAAAAAGGTCGTGTGCGTGGGCGGCGGTCTGGGCGTGGCGCCGATCTTTCCGCAGGCGCGCGGCTTCAAGCAGGCCGGCGCGTACGTGATCGCGGTCCTCGGTTTCCGCAACAAGGATCTCGTCTTCTGGGAAGACAAATTCAAGGACTGCTGCGACGAACTCATCCTGTGCACCAACGACGGCTCGGCGGGCATGAAGGGCATGATCACCGACGGCATCAAGGTCGCCCTGGCGGGGCACTCCGACATCGACGAGTTCGTCGCGATCGGCCCGCCGGTGATGATGAAAGCCTGCGCCGATGCCACACGCGCCGCCAAGATCAAGACCATGGTGAGCGTCAACCCGATCATGGTCGATGGCACCGGCATGTGCGGCGGCTGCCGGGTGAAGGTCGGCAAGGAGGTGAAATTCGCCTGCGTCGACGGGCCGGACTTCGACGGCCACCTGGTCGATTTCGACGACTTGATGATGCGCCTTTCGCGCTACACCAAGGTCGAGAAGGAAGCACACGAGCGCTGGTCGGAGAGCTGCCGCATGACCAAGCAGGTCGGTGCTAGCGCGCTGCATGCGCTGAAGCGCGGAGGCCAAAGCGAATTGCTCGAACTGCCCGACCCGTTCGAGGACGCGCCGGGAGGTTAACTGGCCATTTCAGAATTATCGAAATGGCCTCTGCTATAGGGGGGTATGAAGGGATGCGCCCGAAGGAAGTCCGCGTAGGGGATATCCCCTCATATCGTAATAGGCTCTGAACCGGTTTGATGATCGACGTCGCGGCATTACGGCGCCACCCGGGCGTTTCCCGGAGCCGCGCATAGCCGCTTGAGGACAACGAGATGGCAAAGAAGAAGACGATACGAAGCATTCCCCAGGAACGCACGCCGATGCGCGAGCAGGATGCGCAGCTGCGCGCAAAGAATTTCGAGGAGGTTGCCTGCGGCTACAGCCTCGAGGACGCGGCGCGCGAATCCGAGCGCTGCCTGATGTGTCCGGACGAGCCCTGCATTTCCGGCTGCCCGGTGGGAATCAATATTCCCGGCTTCATCGCCAAGATCAATGAGAAGAATTTCCGCGGCGCCTACGACATCCTCACCGACACCAATCTGCTGCCGTCCATCTGCGGCCGGGTGTGTCCGCAGGAAAACCAGTGCGAAGGCGTGTGCACCGTCGGCGATTCGCTCGAAGCGGTCGCGATCGGACGGCTGGAGCGCTTTGTCGGAGACACCGCCATCAAGGAGGGCTGGGTCAACATTCCCTACATCGAACCCAACCGCTTCCGCGTCGGCATCGTCGGCTCCGGGCCGGCGGGCATGGCCTGCGCGGCGGACATGGCCAAGGCGGGGTGCGACGTCACCGTCTATGAAGCCTTTCACCAGGCGGGCGGCGTGCTGAAATACGGCATCCCCGATTTCCGCCTGCCGAACGAGGTGATCGACGCCGAGATCAACAACCTGAAAAAATTCGGCGTCAAGTTCGAATGCAACACCCTGGTCGGGCGGCTGTTCACCATCGAGCAGATGATCGACGAGATGGGCTTCCACGCGGTATTCGTCGGCGTCGGCGCCGGCTATCCGACCATGCTCAATATCCCGGGCGATTCGCTCAACGGCGTGCTCTCTGCCAACGAGCTGCTTACGCGCTGCAACCTGATGCGCGCCAGGGATTTTCCGAATTTCGACACGCCCTTGCCGATCGGCAAGCGCGTCGCCGTGGTCGGCGCGGGCAACACCGCCATGGACGCGACGCGCGTGTCCATTCGCCTGGGTGCGGAAAAGGTGTACTGCGTCTACCGCCGCTCGCGCACCGAGGCGCCGGCGCGGGCGGAGGAAGTGCATCACGCCGAGCAGGAAGGCGTGGAATTCCACTGGCTCACCGCTCCGGTGGCGGTGCTGGACGACGGCAAGGGCAGCGTGCGCGGCATGCGCTGCGTGCGCATGGAACTGGGCGAGCCTGACGATTCCGGCCGGCGCCGCCCGGTACCTGTCGCCGGCAGCGAGTTCGATTTCGAGGCTGATCTGATCGTGTATGCGATCGGCACCAACGCCAACCCGATCATGGGGCAAACGTCGAAGATGAAACTGAATAAATGGGGCTATATCGGCGCCGACGAGAATCTCGCGACTTCGGTGGCGGGCGTGTTCGCCGGCGGCGACATCGTCACCGGCGCGGCCACCGTGATCGAAGCCATGGGCGCGGGCCGCAGGGCGGCGCGCAGCATGAAGGCCTATCTCGGCATTCGCGACCCCGCGCTTCCCTATATCGGCGCGGCGGGGGCCGGCGCCGGCACTCTGTTCGGAATCGACACAAAAGAGCGAAATTTCGCGCGCGTGCGCATTGCCTAGGCTCGAGGTTTCCTGACCCATCGCCCGGCGGCAACCATACTCAACAGCGCGCTCAACCGCGCTACGGAAAAACCATGAACGAAATGATCACGCAGAAGTCTCTGAAGAAACCCGGCAGCAAGACGCGATCGCCCGCAGGCGGGAAAGCGGCGGTCAAGCTGAAAGAGCACATCGTCGAAATCATCAGCGATTCCGGCGAAGGCGCGCAAAAGTGCGGTCAATCCCTGGGCGCGATCGCGGCGCAGATGGGCAACGGCATCTGGACCACGGAAATCATTCCCGCCGAAATCCGCCCGCCGGCGCGCAGCGTCGCCGGCGCCAGCGGCAATCGCATCCGCATCGGCTCCGGCTACATCACCAACGGCGGCGACGAGACCGACCTGGTGGTGGCATTCAACGAACAGGTGCTGCTCGGACGGGTACGGGCGAAAGAGCTCAAACCCGGCTGCACCATCCTGCTTGAGGATATGTGGCGCACGCATGCCGATCCGAAGATCGTCGCCTCCTACATCGAGACGCATGACAAGCTCGTGGCCGCCGGCTACGAGGTGATCGAAATTCCGATGGAGCGCGAGTGCCGCACCATGGTCGCCGATGCGCGCCGCGGCAAGAACATGTACGCGCTGGGCATGCTTTGCCATATCTACAGCCTGGAGCTGAAACTCGCGGTGGATCAGATCATCGTCGCTTTCGGCAAGAAAGACAGAAGCGTGGTCGATTCGAACATCATGCTGCTGGAAGCCGGAAAGAAGTGGGCCGAGGCGAATCTCGATTTTTGCTACAGCATACCGGCGGTGCGCTCGACCGAGCCGCAACTCGTGGTCAACGGCAACACGGCGCTGGCGCTCGGTGTGCTCGCATCGGGGATGGAGATCTGCGCCATGTACCCGATCACACCCGCCACCTCGGCCTCGCACTATCTGTCCGAAGTGTTCGAGAAAGTCGGCGGCATGGTGCACCAGGCCGAGGACGAGATCGCGGCTTGCGCTTTCGCCATCGGCGCCTCCTACGCCGGCAAGTGCACGGTCACCATCACCTCCGGCCCGGGCTATTCGCTCAAGCAGGAAGCGATCGGGCTCGCGGTCATGGGCGAAATTCCGCTGGTTGTCGTCAACGTCCAGCGCGGCGGCCCCAGCACCGGCCAGCCGACGAAGATGGAGCAGGGCGATCTCATGACCGCGATTTTCGGCAGCCACGGCGACGCGCCGAAGGTGGTCATGGCGCCGGGCACGATCGAAGAGTGTTTCTACTCGATCATCACCGCGCGCAAGATCGCCGAAACCTTCAACATGGTGGTGGTGGTGCTCACCGACGCCGGCCTCGCCACTTCGCAACAACCGTTCCCGCGCCCGGTGTTCAACGAAAGCTGGATGGCGCCGCCGATCGACCAGAGCCCGGTACCCGAAGGCGCGAAGCCCTACGACTGGGACGAGACCACCGGCCTCGCGCGCCGCTTCATACCGGGCCAGCCCGGCGGCATGCATACCCTTACCGGCCTTGCGCACGACCGCGACAGCCACGTCGCCTACGACGCCGAAATCAACGAACAGACGCTGCGGTTTCGCAGCCTGAAACTGGCCGCGCTGCAAAAGACGCTGAAGGCGCCGACGGTATTCGGCGATCCCAAGGGCGACCTGCTGGTAGTCGGCTGGGGCAGCACCAAGGGTGCCATCGAGGAAGCGGTCGAGATGCTGCGCGCCGAAGGCAAGAAAGTGTCGTCCCTGCACCTGCAGTTCCTGCAGCCCCTGGCCCCGGGAATCAAGGAGATCATGCAGGGATTCAAAAAGGTCATGACCATAGAGAGCAACTGGAGCGATCGCCCGGAGGACAAGATCATCGACGAATCGAATCGCCGCTACTCGTCCATGGCCATCCTGCTGCGCTCGCGTTTCCTGATCGATATCGACTGCTTTAGCGAGGTCAAGGGCCAGCCGATCAAGCCTGGCACCATCCGCCGCGTGATGCTGGAAAAACTGAAAAAGTAAAGGCCGTTTTGGAGTGATCGAATCAGCCTGTGACCTGAAAAAGGTGAAAATGCCATGAACATGATGTCCGCTACCGAGTGCCTGCTGCAGATGACCGACGAGCACTTCGAATTGGAAGACTATCAGAGCGGCGTGCCGCGCTGGTGCACCGGCTGCGGCGACAACGCCATTCTTGCGGCGGTGCAGCGTCTATGCCGGGACGAAGCCTTGCGTCCGGAGAAGACCGTGTTCGTGTCCGGCATCGGCTGCTCCAGCCGCTTTCCGCATTACATGAAGACCTACGGTTTCCACGGCATCCACGGGCGCGCGCTGCCGGTGGCAGAAGGCGTCAAGATGGCGCGCCCGGATCTGACCGTGTTCGTCAATACCGGCGACGGCGACTGCACCAGCATCGGCGCGGCGCACTGGATACACGCCATCCGCTACAACATGAACATCACCGTGTTCCTGCACGACAACCAGATCTACGGATTGACCAAGAAACAGGCTTCGCCCACCTCGCCGATCGGCACCAAGAGCAACACCACCCCGCACGGCAGCTACCTAGAAGCGCTGAATCCGCTGACGGTCACTCTGGGCGTGCAGAACGTTTCCTTCGTCGCGCAGGCGGCCGACTGGATTCCGGAGGCGCTGTTCGACATCGTCAAGGCGGCCTACCATCACAAGGGGCTGTCATTCGTGCGCATTATCCAGCGCTGTCCGGAGTGGCTGCCGAAGGCGCTCGACCCGTGGATGCACGACCCCAACAAGGTGCTGCTGCTCAACCATGCGAACGGCCTGCAGCCGAGCGCCGGCCTGTCGCGGGTGTACAAGAACCAGCTGGAGCACGACCCGTTGAATATGGACCGGGCGCGCGAAATCGCATCGAACACCGACATCATCCCGGTTGGAATCCTGTACAACAACCCGGCTGTTCCCTGCTACGAGGACCTGCGCCATTCGGACAAGTTGCGCACCCCCGATCTGACCAGGGCGGGGCTCAACGCGGAACTGGACAAATACACGGTCTGGCCGCAAGGAGCGGAACAAAAAGTCGCCTAAAGCGTATAGCGCAAAGCGTCGGCGCGCGGCGCGCGCCGGCATCGAAAGCACATCATCAGCAAAGCAGGTTGATAAAGACATGGAAGCGGATACCCAAGCGCACGTTGCTTTTTTCCTGACCGGCAGGCGGCCGGGCGAACACCTGGACGCGGTCGACGGACTGGGCCTGCGCCCGGTCCTGTTCGCGGGATACCGGGAACTCACCCAGCTGCGCTACGATTTCCCGCTGCTGCTGGTCACCGGCCGCACCGACAAGCTGTTGGCGCAGTCGCTGTCGGGTCTCATCGACGGCGTCCTGGAAGACGTCGCGCGAGGCAGCGACGGCGAACGCATCAGGAAGCATGCGCTGCGCCTGGAGCAGGAGATTCGCGTACTCACCGCCGGCGGCGCCACCGGGACATTGTCCGCGCTGTGGGACAAGGCGGCGGGCCGCCTGGCCCGGGGTATGGACAGATCAGGTGCGGACAAATCGTTCGAAGACAGCCTGCGCCGCGTCCGCGCCGCGATCAAGATCGGCGGCGAGTTGGCGGATTGCGACGGGGCCTTGCCCTCGCGCCTGTTGCAGCATGCCTGGGCCGCGGTACAAAAGCAGAAAGCCGAGGATTTCCGCAAGAACCTCGACCGTGTGATACTCAAACTGTCCGACATCCTCAAAGCCGATTTTGAGCGCTCCGAAGCGGGACGCAGCGCCAAGCATCTTAAAGCGGCGGTAGGATCCGGTTTCGGCGACGCCTTCGACTTCGACGCCATGTCGCGCATGCTGTCCAAGGCCCTGCCCAAGTACGCGTTTCCCGAGAACCGGCGCAAGCGCATACGCCAACTGCTCGACGTGTTGAGCACGCAGCAGTTCTTTCCCGCCCCCGCCGCGCCGGCGAGAAAGGCCGGCGGCGCAATATCCTACTGCTTCCTCTTCGACAGCTGTGCCGATGCGCTTGCCGCATTCCGCGAGCGCATGCCCAAGCTGATTGAACTCGCCCGCGCCATCGCCATCGCCGAGCTGGAGATAGACGGCCAGTACAGCGAATCCAAGCACGGTGCCTTGTTCGAGCAGTTCGGCGCGAACGGGCTCGACCCGCAGGACCTGGCGCCGTTTCCCGATTATCTGGTCTGCGTCAACGCCGGCAAATTGAAGGCGGTAGAGCACGCCCAGCTGATGGAAATACTCTCCTCGAGCCTGCCGATCAAGGTGCTGCTGCTGATCGACGACATTCTGGAAGAATCGCAAAATGGCGAAGGCGGCCTCACTGCCGGCATGCGCAGCAGACAGATTGCCAACATGGCGATCGGCCTCAACGAGGTGTATGTGCTGCAGTCAGCCAGTTCCAATCTGTTCCAGTTCCGCGAGCGTATGCTGCGCGGGCTGAGGTATCGCGGACCGGCGCTTTTCAGCGTGTTCTCCGGAGCCAGCGGCAAAACCTCCGACCTGCCGCCGTATCTGATGGCCGCCGCGGCGATGGAGTCGCGCGTGTTCCCCGCATTTACCTACGATCCTTCCGCAGGCGCAAATTGGGCGTCGCGTTTCTTTCTCGACGCCAATTCGCAAGTGGATCTCGACTGGCCGATCCAGGAATTCGCCTACGAGGACGAACAGCACCAGAAGGTGTCGGAGGATCTTGCGTTCACGCTGGTCGATTTCTTTGCCAGCGACCGCCGCTACGCCAGGCACCTCGCGCGCGTTCCGCGCGCCAAGTGGAACGGCAGCATGATTCCGGTGGACGAGTCGCTGTCGCGCGAAAGAAGAAGCCTGCCGGACAAGGTGCCCAGCGTACTGATGGTCGACGCTGACAACGTGTTGCAGAAAGTGATCGTCGATGAAAAGCTGATCCGGGAAGCGCGCCGTTGCCGCGAAATGTGGCACAGCCTGCAGGAACTGGGCGGCGTGCACAATTCGCACGCGGAAAAACTGCTCGCGCGCGAGAAGAAAGCCTGGGAGGAGCGCATGCAGCAGGAAGCCGAAGCGCTCGCGGCAGCTGCACCCGCCCCGGCGCCCGCCGCGGCTGCGGCGCAAACGACAGCGGCCACGGCGGCCGCGGCCGCCGTGGAGCAGGAGCCGGAACGGTCGCCCGACGAGGCCTACATCGAGACGGCGCGTTGCTCGACCTGCAACGAGTGCACCACGCTCAACGGCAAAATGTTCGCCTACGACGGAAACAAGCAGGCCTACATCGCCGACATCAACGCCGGAACCTACGCGCAACTGGTGGAAGCCGCGGAGAGCTGCCAGGTGTCCATCATCCACCCGGGCAAGCCGCGCAACCCGAAAGAACCCGGCCTGGAAGAACTGCTGAAGCGCGCCGAGCCGTTCCTGTAATCAGAGCCGGCGCGCGCTGCACCGCGCTCACACCGGCGTCACGACGCGATGCCGGCCACCGCCTGGTCGAAAAACTTGCGCGATTGCGCGAGCACCGACTCGCGCCAGGGCGCTTCGCTCGGATAGAAAGCTTCCAGATAGTCGGCACTCACTGCGCGCGCGAGTACCGGCTGGCGCTCGCCGTTGCAGCGCAGCCAGCGCAGCGCCAGGCTGGCTTTCTGCATCTCCGGGCGCGGGCGCGTGCCGAACTCGACCACCACCGCCGTGGTCTCGGCCCGCGGCAGTTCCGCCTGGAAGGCGTCAATCAGCAATCCCTGGTATTTCGCCAGCGCTTTGTGCGTCACGCCCTGGCGGTTGACCGCGCGTTCGCCCCACCACGCGCGCGCCCTTTCGTATGCCGGCGAATCCGGCTCGTGAAAACACAGGAACACGTGGTCCAGCGCCGGCCCGATGCCGGTGTGCAAATCGATGATCGCCGCGCGCCGCGCGTGCCCCGCATGGGCGCGCACTGCATTGCGGAAAGCCTGGTTCGACCACTGTGCGCGATGGCCGCCGAAGAACACGCCGTCTGGATGCGTATATTGCCCGCCGTTGTAGGCGTCGGAAAACGCCTGCTCGCCGTGCTTTGCGCGGTACGCCTCCAGCGTCGCGAAAACGCCGCGGATCGATGCCTCGTCCCAGTTCTCGGGCGAGATCGCCGCATGCAGCTCCGCGTAGCCCGGGTTGGCCGGATAGGGCTTCGCGTGATCGACGAAATTGCGGTTGAGGTCGACGTTCTCCTCGGTGACGCGCTGCTGGTGGGCGAAGCCCCAGGGGTTGTGCGCGTGCAGCAGCACCAGGGCGGCATCGGCCGGGATGCGTTTCGCGCCACCCTCTGCCATCCATGCGCATTGCGCCCCCGAACCGGCATAGCCCTCGATGCCATGGGTGCCGCTGCCGATCACCATCACGTTGGGTGCGTCGGGCCGGCCGAGCGTGGCCGCGTCCAGATACAGCGCTTCGCCATCGGGGCCGCGCGCATGCGGATGCTGATAGTGAGCGAGCTGCGCGCCGCTGGCGCGCGCCGCGTCGAGGAATCTGCTGCGCGCTTCGCTGTAGCTCACCGAAAAGAACGATCGAACGGTCATGTTTGCTCCGAAAAAATACCTATACTCAAAACAGTGGCTGACGCCGCCGCGGGATGGCTTCGATGAGGGCTTGCGTGTAGGCATGCCGCGGCGCGCTGAATACGTCCGCCGCGAGCCCTTCCTCGACGACGCGGCCGTCTTTCATCACCGCGACGCGGTCGCATATCTGCGCGGCAACGCGCAAGTCGTGCGTGATGAACACCATGGACAGGCCGAGGCGGGCACGCAGCTGCTTCAGGAGCTCCAGCACCTGCGCCTGCACCGAGACGTCGAGCGACGAGACGGGCTCGTCGGCGACCAGGATCTGCGGCTCGAGCGCCAGCGCACGCGCAAGGCCGATGCGCTGGCGCTGCCCGCCCGAGAATTCGTGCGGAAAACGCTCGGTGGCCGTCGGGTCAAGACCGACGAGCGCGAACAGACTCTTCGCGCGGGCGCGCGCGTCCTCGGGTGCAATGCCGTGCGCAATCGGGCCCTGGGCGACGAGTTCCCCGGCGCGCCGGCGCGGGTTGAGCGAGCCGTACGGATCCTGAAACACCATCTGTATGCGCGCCGTCGCCTGCTTTGCCTCGCGGCGCGAGAGATGGGCGAGATCCACGTCGTTCATGCGTATGGCGCCGGTGTCGGGGGTGAGCAGTCGCACCAGGCATTTCGCCAGTGTCGATTTGCCGGAGCCGCTCTCGCCGACGATGCCCAGCGTCGACCCCTTGGGCAGCGACAGCGTGACATTGTCCAGCGCCAGCGTGCTGCGCTTTCGCAGCCCCGAGCCCCGCGTCTGATACGTTTTGGACACACCGTCGATGTTGAGAGCGGTCTCGGCGGAGACCGGCCTGGCCGGCGGCGCGGCGAGCGGGGGAACGGCGGCGAGCAGCATGCGCGTGTAGGCATGGCTCGGCCGGTCGAGGACGTCGGCGGCGCGCCCTTCCTCCACCAATCGTCCATTCTGCATCACCGCAACCCGGTCGGCGATCTCGCCGACGACACCGAAGTCGTGCGTAATGAACAGGACGGCAGTGCCTTTCTTGCGCTGCAGGTCGCGGATCAGGTGGAGGATCTGTGCCTGCGTCGTCACGTCGAGCGCGGTGGTCGGTTCGTCTGCGATCAACACCGTCGGCTCGAGCGCGAGCGCCATCGCGATCATGGCGCGCTGCCGCTGCCCCCCCGAGAGCTCGTGCGGATAAGCGCGGGCGGCGCTGCGCGGATCGGGAAGACGCACCTCCTCCAGATGCCCGAGGACGCGCCGCTCGATCTCCGCGCGGCCAAGGGAGGTGTGGGTGCGGAAAGTCTCGCCGATCTGGTCGCCGATGGAGCGCAGCGGATTGAGCGCGGTCATCGGTTCCTGGAACACCATCGCGATGCGGCTGCCGCGCAGGTGCCGCATCTCGGCTTCGGGCAGGGCGAGCAGGTCGCGGCCCTCGAAGCGAATGGCGCCGCCGGCGACGCCCACACCAATGGGCAGGAGCCGCATGATCGCGTTGGCGGTCATCGATTTGCCCGAGCCGCTTTCGCCGACGACGCAGAGTATCTCCTCTTGGCGCAAGGTGAGCGACACGCCTTCAAGGGCAAGCGCCCGGTCGGCGCCTTGCGGCAGCGCGACGGACAGATTCTCGATCGCGAGCGTAGTGCTCATCTGCCGCGCAATCTCGGATTCAGCGCATCGTTCAAACCCTGTCCGACGAGCGACACCGCGAGCACGGTGATGAGGATTGCAATCCCCGGAATGGCGGAGACGTACCACGCCGTGCGCAGCACGGCGCGGCCCAGGCCGATCAGATTGCCCCACGAGGCCACGTTGGGATCGGACAGGTTCAGAAACGCGAGCGCGCTCTCCAACAATATGGCGACGGCCATCACCACGCTGGCGTAGACGATGACCGGCGGCAGCGCGTTGGGCAGGATCTCGCGGAAGATCAGCGTCGCGTCGCCAAGACCGATGGTGCGGCCGGCCTGGATGAACTCGCGCGTGCGCAGCGACAGGAACTCCGCACGCGTCAGCCGCGCCGGCGCCTGCCACGACACCAGGCCGATCGCGATGGTCACCGTGGTCAGGGTCGAACCGAACACGGCCACCAGCATCAGCAACAACAGAAAATTGGGCAGCGTCTGAAACGCTTCGGTGATGCGCATCAGGATGTCGTCGGCGATGCCGCCGTAGAATCCGGCGAGCGCGCCCAAAATGATGCCGATGGTGATCGCCAGCGCCATCGCGGCGAGGCCGATCAGGAGCGAAATGCGCGCGCCGTGGAAGATCTGCGCGGCGATGTCACGCCCGGAGTTGTCGGTGCCGAGCCACAGGTGCGCGTCCTGGAACGGCCACAGCAGCGGCGGGCCGGCGAGCGCCAGCGGATTTTTCGGAAAGAACAGGCCGGCCGTCAGCGCCATGGCGATCACCAGCAGCAGCAGGACCAGGCCGACCAGCGCCGACGGGCTGCGCGCGTACAGGCGAAAGAAGCCGGTCACGTCCGCCTCAGGCGATGCGCGGATCGAGCCGCGCGTAGAGCAGGTCGACGATGAAGTTCACCGCGATCACCAGTAGCGCCGACACGAACACGATGCCGAGCAGCGTATTGAGGTCGCGCTGCACCACGCTCTCGTAGGCGAGCCGGCCCAGGCCGGGCAGCGCGAACACGCTCTCCACCACCACCGAGCCGCCGAGCATGGTGCCCGCCTGCAGCCCGATCAGCGTCACCACCGGCAGCAACGCGTTGCGCAGCACGTGGCGCACGATCACCGCCTGCTCCGCAACTCCTTTTGCGCGCGCCGTGCGCACGAAATCGAGGGTCAGCACCTCCAGCATCGAGGCGCGCATGATGCGCAGATAAATGGCTAGGAAGATGAGCGCCAGCGTCAGCGTCGGCAGTACCAGGTAGCGCGCGATGTCGAGCACGCGTGCGAGCCCGACGTACCCGGCGCCCACCGTCTCGAATCCGCCCGGCGGCAGCCAGGCGAGCTTGATTGCGAACACCACGATCCCCATGAGGCCGAACCAGAACGAGGGCGTGGCGTAGAACACCAGGCCGAGTGTCGAGATCAGCGTGTCGGGCCACTGATTGACCTTGCGCGCGGCAAGGATCCCGAGCACGATGCCGGCAAAGAACGCCAGCGACAGCGCCGAGCCCATCAGCAGCAGCGTCGCCGGCAGCCGCTCCAGGATCACGCTCGCGACCGGTTTGCCGTAAATCGCCGAGTGGCCCAGGTCGAACTGCACCAGCCGCCACAGGTAGCGGCTGAGCTGCACAGCGACCGGCGCATCAAGGCCGTAGAAGCGGCGCAGCTCCTCGGTCAGTTTCTGATCGCCGCCGCCCATCTGCGCGACCAGCGCATCGACCGTATCGCCGGGCGCAAGCTGCAGCAGCAGGAACAGCCCGACGAGGATGATGAGCAGCGTCGGCAGGCTCGACAGCAGCCGCCGGCCGGCCAGCGCCAGGACACGCATGGCTCACCTCGTGATCGAGAGGTCGGCCCAGTGGCTCGACGGCCAGCGCGGCGTGTTCGAGTGGTTGACGAGCGACTTGCTGGCGACGGTGACGAACTGGCGCTCGATCGCCATCCAGATCGGCAATTCGGTGTTCACCGCCTTGACGAACTCGGCGTACAGCGCCTTGCGCTTCGCAGGATTGAGCTCGCTCGCTGCATCGTCGATGATTTTGTCGATTGCCGCCGACTGCCAGCCCCACTGATTGGTCCAAGGCGATCCCTTGGGGCTGCCCGAGCGGTACCAGACCGTGGTGGAAACGGCCGGATCGTTGCGGTACTGGTGCCATCCGGTGGCAAGGTCGAAATTCCACTCCTTGTAGACGTTGGAGAGGAATCCGGCTGCGTCGTAGCGCACGATCTCGACGTCGATGCCGACGGCGCCGAGCGACTGCTGGATGAAGGTGGACCACAGGCTTACGTCCTCGCCCCAGGGCGCGGGGACGAGTCGCAGCGCGAAGCGTTTGCCGTCGGTGCCCTTCTTGTAGCCCGCCGCGTCGAGCAGGGCCTCGGCCTTGGCCTGGTCGAAGGCGTATTGCGGCGTGCCCTGCGGGTAGAACTCGGGCGACGAGGTCGGGATCGGCCCGGTGCCGCGCTTGCCGAAGCCGTAGAGGAAGTTCTTGCAGAAGAAATCGACGTCGATCGCGTGCGCGATGGCGCGGCGCACGTTCAAATCGGCGAGTTCTTTGCGTCGGTGGTTGAACTCGATGGTGTTATTGACGCCGTTGCCCTCGTTGCCGCGCGTGGTGACTTCGAAGCGCGCGTCCCTCTTGAACCGGTCGAGGTCGGCCAGCGGCAGCGATGAGTAGAGCGAAACGTGCAGCTGGCCGGCTTCGATCGCCGCGCTCGCCGCCGACTTGTCGGTGATGATGCGCCAGACGACGCGGTCGAGATAGGGCAGCCCTTTCCTCCAGTAGTTGGGATTGCGCTCGGCGATGATGAACTGCCCGCGCTCGTACTGGACGAATTTGAACGGGCCGGTGCCGATCGGCGCGGTGTTGGCCGGGTTGGTCAGCACGTCGGTGCCGTCGAACACATGGCGCGGCGCGATGTAGCCGAGGTCGGGCAGCGCGCGCAGCAGGAGATCGAGCGGCATCGGGCGCGAGTAGCGGAACACCGCCGTATGCGCATCGGGCGTGTCCACCGCGTCGAGGTAGCGCTGCAGCGTCGAGCCGTAGTTGAGATGCTTCTTCCACATCTGCATCGCGGTGAACTGCACATCGGCCGAGGTGAACGGCTTGCCGTCGTGCCAGGTCACGCCCTGCCGCAACTTGAACGTAATGGTCTTGCCGTCGGGGGTCGTCGACCAGCTCGTCGCCAGCATAGCCTCGGGCTTGCCCGTGGTGTCGAGGTCGACCAGCGGCTCCATGATCTTGGCGGCGACGAGGTAGACGCCGGTCGAGGCGCGAAGCGCGGGATTCAGAATGCGCTGCTCCGAATTCATCAGCACGTTGACCACGCCGCCGCGCTGCGGCTCGGCGGCGCTGAGTGCGCCCGGCATTGTTGCGCAGAGCGCAAGCGAGCCGAGGAACAGGCGGATCAGGCGGCGGGTGATGCAAACACGGGTACGGTCAGGCATGGGAACACCTCGCGAAAAGTATGGAACCACGGTTTCGGGCGGGACTACTGCCTGCGGCGCGCGTCACGCCGCGTCGAAGGTAATGATCACGCCGGTGGCGGCGGCGGGCGGGACGGTGACGCTGCGCGCGCCGGCGATGCCCGCGGCGCCGACTGCTTTCGCCGCCGCCGCGACATCGGCAACGGCGATGCGCAGGCCGATCGCACCCTCGTCGGGCAGGCCCGCGAGCGCAATGCCGGGATGGCGCTGCGCCAGCGCCGCGCGGTCGAGGAAAATGAAATCGGCGCGCTTGCCGCCGGAAGGCACGCGGATTGCGCCGTCCGCCAGCGCTTCGGCCGGCCGGTCGATCAGGCGCGTCATGTGCGCGGCCGCGGTCTTCGGGCCGGGCGTGAGCATCTCGACTTCCATCAGCCGGCGCGCGGTGTTCGCGTGCGTCTGCAGCGACTTGATCCAGACGGCTTCGCGCGTCAGGTGCTGGCAGGCGAAAATGCGCAGCCCGCCCGGTCGCTCGTCCACCGGCCAGTGCATCACGCGAAAGCGGGCTTCGGTGCTGCCGCCATCGGGCAGCACCACCGGGCGTCCGAAGTCGACCGGGCCGGTCGCGGCGATGCCGCGCGCCTTGAGCTCTTCCACGCCGGCAGCCGAGTCGACCGCGGTGAACGCCACGCGCTCGACGCCTTCGCGTCTGGCGAGGAAGGCGCGCGTGGGCGCATTGTGCGGGGTCTCGGCGAGTACGCCGAGGAGTTCGATGTAATCGACGTCGAAGACAATGGTGTAGTTGCCCGAACCCATTTGCGTGCTGTGGGTGCCGCGCGGCGAGACGGTGAAACCGAGTCGGCGCCATTGTTCCGCGGCGGCATCCAGATCGCGCACGGCGACGACGGCGTGATCCGCACCTATTACCTGGTCGAGCGGCATTTGGACTCCTGCGTGAGGTTGTTTCGGCGCGACCTGCAATCGGCCAAGAGGACGGCAAAAGTATGACCGATAGTCCCGGCGCTGACAAGCGCGACAGTGCGACGGCGCGCGTCACCAACACGCGCCACCGAAAAGTTTGCCGCCGCCTTGGTCTCCCGATACCATGAGCGACGCATTCCCCGCGCCACGGACGCCCGGCTTCTCACATGAACTCCCGCATCGATACCGACGAAATCGTCTGGCCGCCCTCGCTATGGGCCGCGGTCACGCCTCCCGCCGCGGCGCTGCCCAAGATCGAGGGCGCGTTGCAGGCCGATGCGCTGGTGATCGGCGCCGGTTTCACCGGCTTGTCCACGGCGCTGCATTTACGCAAAGCGGGCGTGGACGTCGCGGTGATCGAGGCGATGGAGCCGGGCTGGGGCGCCTCGGGCAGCAACAACGGCCAGGTGATACCTGCGCTGACGCGCGTCGATCCGGACGAACTCATACAACGGTTCGGCGCCGCGGGCGAGCGCTTTGCTGGGCTGATCCGCGACAGCGCCGCGCTGCTGTTCGACACGGTGCGCGAGCACGGCATCGCGGCCGAGGCGGAGCAGACCGGGTGGATCCAGCCGGCGCACACGCCGGGCCGCATGAAGATCGCCGAGCGCCGTGTCAGGCAATGGTCGCGGCTGGGAGCCCCGGCGGAAATGATTTCGGCAGAGCGGATGCGTGAGCTGCTCGGGTCCGACGCATGGCACGGCGGCTGGTGGAACCCGACCGGCGGACACATCAACCCGTTGGCGCTGGCGCGCGGCCTTGCACAGGCGGTGATAGCCAAAGGCGGGCGCATCTACGCGCGCTCGCCCGCCCTCAGCTATGCGCGTGCAGGCGGCCGCTGGGTCGTGCATACGCCGGCGGGTGTCGTCTCGGCGCGTGCGCTGGTGCTCGCGACCAACGCCTATACCGGTGAAATCTCCCCGGCGCTCGCTCCCGCGATTGCGCGCGAGCTGGTGCCGGTGTCGGCCTGGATGATGGCGACGGAGCCGCTGCCGGAGGCGGTGCGCCGCAGCGTCCTGCCCGGGCGGCAGGCGATGTCCGACACGCACGGCGAACTCTATTTCTGCCGCTATGACGCGCGTCACCGCCTGGTGACTGGAGGCGCGCTGATCGTCTCCTACGGCAGGGAGCGGCGCATGAACGCGATGGTCGGGGCGCGGCTCGCACGCCTGTTCCCGCAGATCGGCAACGCCCGCTTCGACTACCTGTGGAGCGGCTACATCGGCATGACGCCGGATTACACGCCGCGCTTCCACCGGCTCGGGCCGGACGCCTACGCATGGGCCGGGTGCAACGGCCGCGGCGTCGCGCTGGCGCTGGCGGCGGGGCGGGAGCTCGCCAAGGCGGTTGGCGGAGCGGCGGATGGCGAGCTCGCGCTGCCGATCACTGAACCGACACCGATTCCATTGCAGGGCATGGTGCGCGAATTGTCGAAGTTGATGCTGCTGGTCTATCGCTACCGCGACCGGCGTGAAGTGGGCTGAGGACGTGGATACACTGGCAGCAGCCGAACGTTCGTTTTTCGACCAGCACCCGCGCTACCGGAACACGACGGCCGTCGATGAGCTGCGGCGCTCGCAGTACGCGCGCCTCGACCGGCACGAGCATCGCTACCTGGATTACACCGGTGCCAGCCTGTACTCCAGCACGCAGGTCGAGGAGCACGCGCAACTTCTGCTCGCCGGTGTTTTCGGCAACCCGCACTCCTCCAGTCCCACCTCGGCGCTGGCCACGCGGCTGGTCGAGCGCGCGCGCGGCGCGGTTCACGCGTTCTTCAACGCGTCCCCGGACGAGTACATCGTGGTTCTCACGCGCAACGCGACGGGCGCTCTCAAACTGGTGGGCGAATCGTATCCGTTCGACCATGCGAGCCGGTTGCTGCTTACATTCGATAATCACAATTCCGTAAACGGCATACGCGAGTTCGCGCGCGCCTCGCGCGCCGCGGTCACCTATACCCCGCTGCTGTTGCCGGACATGCGCCTGGACCCAGAGAGACTCTCGGCATCGCTCAGCGTACCGGGCGCATCGACCCACAAGCTGTTTGCCTACCCGGCGCAATCGAATTTTTCCGGCGTACAGCATTCGCTGGATTGGATCGAGTCGGCGCACGCGCACGGATGGGATGTTCTCCTAGACGCGGCGGCATACGTACCCACGAACAGGCTGGACCTCGGCCTGGTAAAACCGGACTTCGTTTGCGTTTCCTTCTACAAGATGTTCGGCTATCCGACGGGGGCAGGATGCCTGATCGCGCGCAAGGCGGTGGTGTCGAAACTGCACCGGCCCTGGTTTTCGGGCGGGACGATCACGGTGGCATCGGTCAAGGGCGACCGGCACTACCTGCACAGCGGGCCCGAAGCCTTTGAGGACGGAACGCCGGATTTTCTCAGCGCGCCTGCGATCGAGATCGGATTGAATCATGTCGCCAAGATCGGATATGCAACCATACACGCCCGCGTTGAATCCCTGACCGGCTGGGTGCTCGAACAGCTGGGTGCGCTGCGCCACGGCAACGAACTGGCGCTGGTTCGAATTTACGGGCCGCTCACGACAGCGGCGCGCGGTGGCACGGTCGCATTCAACTTTTTCGACGAGGACGGTCACTTCGTCGACCACCGAATCGTGGAGGATCGGGCAAACGACATGAACATCTCCTTGCGCACTGGCTGCTTTTGCAACCCGGGCGGCGGCGAGGCGGCGCTGGGAATATCCGAGGAGGAGCTCAGCGCATGCTTTTCCGGGACATCGAGCCGCTTTACCCTGGATGATTTCCGGCACTGCATCGACGACAAGAGCACCGGGGCGGTCAGAATTTCCTTCGGACTGGTAAGCAATTTCGCCGATGCATACCATTTCATGCAGTTTGCCTCCCGCTTCGTCGACAAACGCGCAATTGAAATCTAGTTGCGGGCCGGGCCTGTCCAGTGAGCGCCGCCGTCCGCCGCATCATCCACGTCGACATGGACGCATTCTATGCGTCGGTCGAGCAGCGCGACGACCCGGCGTTGCGCGGCAAGCCCGTGGCCGTCGGCGGCCAGCCCGGCTCGCGCGGGGTGGTGGCGGCGTCTAGCTACGAAGCGCGGGCGTTCGGCGTGCGCTCGGCGATGCCAATGGCGCGGGCGTTGCGCTTGTGCCCGGAACTCGTCATCGTTCGTCCCGACTTCCAGCGCTACCGCGCCGCGTCGCAGCAGATTCTCGAAATCTTCCGTTCCTGCACGCCCCTGGTCGAGCCGCTGTCGCTGGACGAGGCCTATCTGGACGTCAGCGTCAACCGCTGGAACGAGCCGCTCGCCACGCCGGTGGCAAAGCGGCTGAAACAGCACATCCGCGAGGAGCTCAGGCTGACGGCGTCGGCCGGTGTCGCACCGAACAAGTTCCTCGCCAAAATCGCGTCCGGCTGGCAAAAACCCGACGGCCTGACCGTGATATCACCCGGCCGCGTCGAAGCATTCCTGCAGCAGTTGCCGGTAGACGCGCTCTGGGGCGTCGGGCCGGTAACCGCGGCGAAGCTGCGTAAAATCGGCATCGAACGCCTGGTCGAGGTGCGCAGCGCCGACGCGGATCTGCTGCGGCGCGCGGTCGGCAGCCTGGCCGACGTTCTCAAACGGCTGGCCCTGGGCGACGATCCCCGCCCGGTGGTGCCGGACCGTCCCTACAAGTCGTCGAGCAGCGAGAACACTTATGACGAGGACCTCCTCGCGCTGGATGCGATATGCGCGGAGATCGAGCGCATGGCGCGCCAGACTGCCGAATGGCTGGCGCGCAAGGAGTTGCTCGCGCGCACGGTGACCATCAAGGTCCGTTACGCCGATTTCACCACGGTCACGCGCAGCCATAGTTCGGCGCCCACGCGCGACCCGGAGGAAATCGTTGCGCGCGCGCTGACGCTGCTCGAACGCACCGAAGCCGGGCGCCGGCCGATACGCCTGCTCGGTGCCGGCGTGCACGGCCTCGCCGGCGACGATGCGGCCATCGGTTTCCCGGCTGCGCTGAGATTCGAAGATTAGGCTGGAAGCGGACTTGCGCGCTGCGCGCGCCAACCGCGTTTTCCGGACGGATAAGAATCATCCGTCCGGAAAACGTGGTTATTGATAAAAGCAAGGACAGATTGGGGTCTAATACAAGATCGTCGATTGCGCACGCATGGGTTTTCATCCTGGCGCAATCGACGATCCGCGCGGAAGGCTTTTCGTCCGCGCAAAATAGATCGATAATTCCCAAAGCGGCCATGTCCAACTATCTGCTCGATCTAAGCTTTGGCGTCAAACGGCCCGATGGTTTTGTATCGGACATCTGGCGTGCATCGACCACGCGCCTGGGCGATTTCCACCTCGCTGCCAGCTCGATCGCTGGGATCGAGAAATACAGCTTCAACAAGTCCGGCATGTGCCGCAGCGCGCACACCGGCGCCGAGGGCGCGCCGGCGGCGCTGCGCGATCGCGCCGGCTTCAGGTGGCGTCGCGCCGCCACGCCGCCGCGCGGCAGCGGCAGGGCGTCGCGCGTGGCCTGGCTCGCCTTCCCGACCGATTACCTGTCAAAGCCGACCGTGGAGGATGACGGGGAGATACTTTGGATCGACTCCGCGCCGGCCTGCGGCGCGACCTACGTGGAATTCGCTTATGCGGCAGAACCCGAAGAGGGCATTCGCGGCGTCCTCGATATCATGCAGGACCGGACCCTGGTGCGCTGCGCCGCCCTGCCGAACGGCGAAACCCTGGTCATTTTCTGCTATCACGCCGACTGGGAGAACAAGGACCTGCGCGTGCCGGGGCAGGGTGCGGTCGCCGATGTCCTGTTTTCCGCCGGCGATCCGCTGGCCGCGGGGCGTCCCCTGAGACATCGCTTCGGTCCGCCGCCGAAGAATGGGGAGGCGGTGTTGCTCCTGGAAATCGGCGGCGTTGCGGTTACCAACTAGTCTTGCCACAAGTCGATGCCCAGATGGAAACCGCCAGTATCGACTATCATGGCGCCAACGCGGGGCGACTGAATCCGGATGAATGAAAAACCTGCAACTGCGATGCTCGCCGCGAGCGGCGAGGAATTCCGCGACGACGTGAGAAAGCGCCTGCCGCCGGAGGTGCTCGCGCGTTTCACCGCGATCTCCGCCTGGCGCTCGACGCTGGCGCTGGCGCAGACGCTCGCGCTGCTCGCGCTTTTGATCGCGGCCGGGATCGCGTGGTGGCATCCGCTCGCGCTCATCCCTATCGTGCTGCTCATCGGCGTGCAGCAGCATGCGCTGTTCGTGCTGGCGCACGACGCGGCGCACTACCGGCTCTACAACACGCGCTGGCTGAATGATCTGGTCGGCCGCGCGGTGGGGACGGTGGCGGGCGTTTCCATGTGCACCTACCGCGTGATCCACCGCCTGCACCACAACCACCTGTACCAGGCGCAGGATCCGGACACGGCCCTGCACGGCGGCTATCCGCGTGGCAAGGCCTACCTGTGGAAAAAGCTCGCCACCGATCTCACCGGCCTCACCGCGTGGAAGACTTACGCCTATTTTTTCGGCGCGCCCGCGCTCAATGCCGACACCGGCGAGGCGCAGCGGCCGCTGGACGACACTTCGCCGCGGCTGCGCCAACTCGCGCACGCCGACCGCCGCGGCGTGATCGCCTTCCACTTGATCGCGCCCGCAATCGCGTTCTACTCAGGCTACGGCGTCGAGTACCTGGTGCTGTGGCTGCTGCCGCTCGCCACGGTGATTCAGGCGATCCTGCGCCTGCGCGCGGTGTGCGAACATGGCGCGGTCACGGACTTTTCCTCGCCGCTCACCGCCGCGCGCACCAACCTCGTCGCCTGGCCGCTGGGCGCGCTGCTGTTCCCGCACCACGTCAATTACCACATCGAGCATCACCTGTATCCGGCGGTGCCGCATTACTACCTGCCGCAGCTGCATGCGGAGCTGGTGCACCACGCCATACTCGAAGGCGCGGAGGTGGTTCCGCTTGCGCGCACGCTGTCCAAGATCTTCGCCGGACGCCGGCCGGCCGCCGCATAGCTTGTCAAATCTGGCATGTTTGTATGCCGCGAAGCCATACGGCGCTTCGGTAACTGGAAAATAAAGTTGAAGTTTGTGGCGCTGCACACGTAGAGGCTCGACGCGCCAGGCGATCACAATCGCTGCTACGCAGGGAGGAAACAAATGGCGAAGACCGACTTGCCCATACTCGTGGCCGGCGGCGGCATCGGCGGCCTCGCGGCCGCGCTGGCGCTCGCGCGCAAGGGGCGCAGCGTGCATGTGCTCGAGTCCTCCGCGGATTTCCGCGAAGTCGGCGCCGGCATCCAGCTCGGACCGAACGTGTTCCGCATGTTCGAACTCCTCGGCCTGACCGAGGCGATCAACGCGAGCGCCGTGTTCCCCGGCAACCTCATCATGCGCGACGGCCTCTCCGGCGAGGAAGTGACGCGCATTCCGCTCGGAGATGCATTTCGCTCCCGCTTCAGCTACCCCTATGCGGTGATCCATCGTGCGGACCTGCACCAGGCCATCCTCGACGCGGTGCGCCGCCGTCCCGAGGTGCGCCTGTCGGCGTCGGTCAAGGTTACCGGCTTCGAGGAGACGCGCGACCGGGTGGTGGTCATGAGCGAAAACGGCACGAGCTATGACGGCGCCGCGCTGATCGGCGCCGACGGTCTCTGGTCGAAAGTGCGCGGCCAGATGTTCGGCGAAGGCAAGCCGCGCGTCTCCGGCCACATCGCCTATCGCGCCGTCATCCCGACGTCTGAGGTGCCGGCGCATCTGCGCAGCAACGACGTAGTGCTCTGGGCCGGGCCGAAGACCCATCTGGTGCATTATCCCTTGCGCCGCGGCGAGCTCTACAACCTGGTGGTGGTGTTCCACAGCAACCGCTACGAGGAGGGCTGGGACACCTACGGCGATCCCGAGGAATTGCACGAACGCTTTCGCGGCCAGCGCCCCGAGGTGCTGGAGTTCATGGGCATGGTCAACGCCTGGAAAATGTGGGTGCTGTGCGATCGCGATCCCATCAGCCAGTGGAGCCGCGGGCGCGTCACGCTGCTCGGGGATGCCGCGCACCCGATGTTGCAGTACCTCGCCCAGGGCGGGTGCATGGCGATCGAGGATGCGGTGGTGCTCGCCGATCGGGTCGAGGCGGCCAAGGGCGATTTTGCGGCGGCGTTCCTCGCCTATCAGCGCGAGCGCTATCTGCGTACCACGCGCGTACAACTGACCGCGCGTTTCTATGGCGACATTTACCACGCTGCCGATGCCGTGCGCGATCTGCGCCGGCAGTTGCTCGCCGGGCGCACGCCGGAGCAGGCGTACAACGGCGTCGCCTGGCTCTACGACGGCATCTAGAAGGAAACCACAATGTGCAAGCGTGCCGGCTCGTCTGTGCGTTCTGTCCGCCCCGGTCCACCGGCTTCCCCGGTCCTCGCCGTACTTTTTGTCCTGGCGCTGGGTCTGCCGATGGCGGCGCCCGCCCAGGACGCGCTGGCGCCGCCGCCGGCACTGGTGCTCGACGGCGTGCCGGCGGTTCGGGCGGACCTTGCCGCCGACGTCGGCCGGTATACCGAGTTCAAGCCCACCGGTTTTTCCGGCTGGCATCCGCAACGCCTGGAAATGCTGGTGTCGCGCCGTCACAAGAACACCGCGCAGATCTACCGGCTCGCGGCCCCCGGCGCAGGAATCGAATTGCTCACCGATTATCCGGAACCGGTGCGCAGCGCTTCCTACCAACCCACAAGCGGCAAGTATTTTCTTTTCGGCAAGGACAGCGGCGGCAACGAGGTATTCCGCCTGCATCGCAACGACAGTGGCGGCGCTCCGTCAACGACCAAGGCGGTGGCGATTTCGCCCGAAGACCGGCGCGTGCAGGCGCTTGCCTGGTCGAACCGCGGCGACCGCGTGGTGTACACCAGCGTGCCGGTAGGCCGCAAGGGCTCGGACGACAAGGTGCAAAGCGAAGTGCACATCGCCAATCCGCTCAAACCCGAAACCGACAAGGTCATCGCCGAACTTCCCGGCGGCGGCTGGTTCGGTTTCGCCTGGTCGCCGGACGACAAGCGCCTGGTGTTCCTCGAATACGTTTCCGCCAACGAAAGTTATCTCTGGATCATGGATGTCGCCAGCGGAAAACGCCGGCGCCTGATCGAAAAGACTTCCGGCGAGCCGGTGCTGTATGCCGAAACCAGGTTCAGCCGCGACGGCAAAGGCCTGTACACAGTGACCGACCGCGGTACCGAATTCCGCACGCTCAATTATGTCGATCTGGCCACGCTCAAGCACACGCCGCTGTCCGCAGGCATTGCCTGGGATGTAGAGGACTTCGATCTGTCGCACGACGGCAAGCGCATCGCCTTCGTCACCAACGAAGACGGCACCGGCGTGCTGCATATCCTGCGCACGCGTGACCGCAAGATCATTCCCACCCCCAAATTGCCGCTTGGCACGCTCAGGGGCGTGAACTGGCACCGCGACAGCGTGAACCTGGCATTGACCGTCACCTCGGCCAAAAGCCCGTCGGACGTCTATTCGCTCAACGCCGTCAGCGGCAAACTCACGCGCTGGACGCAGCATGAACCGGTGGGCGTGGATCCCGCCGCGTTTGTCGAGCCCGAACTGGTGCGCTGGACCAGTTTCGACGGCCGCGGCATTTCCGGGTTTCTCTACCGCGCCGCGCCCGGCCGGTTCAAGGGTAAGCGCCCGGTGCTGGTGAATATTCACGGCGGCCCCGAAGGGCAGTTCCAGCCGGGATTTCTCGGACGCCTCAACTATCACATGAACGAGCAGGGCATCAGCGTCCTGTTTCCCAACGTGCGCGGCTCGAGCGGTTACGGCAAGAATTTCCTCAAGCTCGACAACGGGCGGCTGCGCGAGGATTCGGTGAAAGACATCGCCGCGCTGTTCGACTGGATCGCGACGCAGCCGGACCTGGATGCCGCGCGCATCATGGTCAGCGGCGGCAGTTACGGCGGCTACATGAGCCTTGCCGTCGCGACGCTCTACGCCGATCGCATCGCCGCGTCCATCGACGTCGTCGGGATTTCCAATTTCGTTACCTTCCTCGAGCGCACCGAAAGCTATCGCCGCGATTTGCGCCGCACCGAATACGGCGATGAACGCGATCCGGAAATGCGCAAATTTCTCGAAAGCATTGCGCCGCTGCATCGCGCCGAGCGCATCAGCAAACCGATCTTTGTGGTCCAGGGAAAGAACGATCCGCGCGTGCCTTATACCGAAGCCGAGCAGATCGTCGCGACGCTGAAGAGGCGCGGCACGCCGGTGTGGTACATGCTCGCCAATGACGAGGGCCACGGCTTCGCCAAGAAGGCCAATGCCGACTACCAGTTCTACTCAACCGTCGGTTTCATGAACCGGCACCTGCTGGGCGTGGACTAGCGATGGCGCAAGTTCCCAGCAATGGTGATAGTTGAATCCGGTTGCCGTATGAAGTGCATCGCATCGGCCGCGAGGCAGTCAATCTGGGAGGCGGGAATGTTCGGTGGATTCGCAAAGTGTCTGGGCATCGCGTTGTTGGTGTGCCCGCTGGTCGCCTCCGCCGCTTTCTTCTCTCGGGCGGCGGCCTTTTTTCCCGTGTTGGATAAGGAAATCAGCTATCGCGATGACACGGGCAATGCGACCGATTTCGAAACGTTATTGGCGGATCGCGAAGGCTGGGTGTCGCAGAAAGAAAAGCCGTTTAGCGGCAGCGGAGAACCCGTCCGCATCTGGGCGAAGTTCGATGTTCCTCCCGCGAACGAGGCGCGGCGGGTGTTCTTCCTTGCCGGGCCGTGGGAAAGCGCGGAATATTTTATCGTTCGCGATGGCCGGCTGGTGGATCGTCAAAAGGCGGGGGCGCTCGTGCCTTGGGGGGAGCACAGCACAAAGGTCACAATGACACCGGCAATGTTTCACTCGGGTCTGGTCGCGGTCGAATTGCCAGCCCAGGCGAGTGTAACCGTCGTTGCCCGACTGGCGACGGATAATCGCTTTATAACCATGACGCGGCTTCGGTTCTCATTGTGGGATGCGCAACAGGTCGTGGAAGGCGAACTGCGCGACCGCTATTTTCAGGGTGCGTTCTTGGGGGTGATGCTGATCCTCCTGGTGTACAACCTCACGCAATTCCTGCTGGATATTCGCGAGTTGAGCTACCTCTACTATGTAATCTTGATTACGTTGACCACCATTCTGTGGGGCATGCTGTATGGCCTGACCCGGGAATTGCTGTGGTCGGACCAACCCGCCTGGGATTTTTACGCGATGTGGGTTGCGCTTCCACTCGGATACTGGTCATTCGTTCAATTCGTGCGTCACTATCTGGATACGGGCAAGCACTTTCCCCGATCGGATGTTCTGCTGAAGTGGGTCGGCTACGCCGGCTTGATGCTTCTGCCGATCCACTGGCTGCCGTTTGCGGTCAATCATCCTGTCAGCCTCTATCTGACACTGTTGAGCATGGTGCTGGTGTCATCCATCGCCGCCCCGCTTTTCTTTGGCGTGACCATTGTGGCGATCATGAAGCGTCATCCTCTGGCCCGCCTGTTCTTTGCCGCGATGATTTGCTCTGCCGCCGGCAGTTTTATCACCTACGGCGCATGGCTGGAATACCTTCCCGAGGTCGAATGGGCTTTCAACGCGAGCCAAATCGGTACCGCGCTCGCCGGAATCCTGCTGTCAATGGGCCTGGGTCTGCGCATGCGGCAGTTGCAACAGGAGCTTGCCGGCAAGCAGATCGAGGACGCGCGCACTCATGCCGAGCATGAACGTGAGAAGCGCGAGTTGATCGAAGAACAGAGCCGTGGGCTCGAGGCGAAGGTGCTTGAGCGGACCGCCGAGCTGGTGGCCACGCAGGAAAAGTCGGACGCGCTCCTCGCGAACATTCTTCCTCAGGCCATCATCGAGGAGTTGAGCGCGAACGGGCAAAGCGAGCCGCGGCGCCACGAAGAGGTTTCCATTCTGTTCACGGACTTCTCCGGATTTACCGAGGCCGTCTCGACGATACCGGCGAAGCGGCTGGTGCAGGAACTGGATGAAATCTTTCGCGGCTTCGATGACATCATCGTTGCGAACGGTCTGGAAAAGATAAAAACCATCGGCGACGCTTACATGGCCGCCGCGGGGCTGCCGGTCTCGGCCGAAGACCACGCGGTGCGCTGCGTTCGGGCCGCTCTGGCGCTGACGCAATTCATCGAGGCGCGGAACAGAACCTCGGCGATGAAATGGGGCCTGCGCGTGGGCGTGCACTCGGGCGCGGTGGTCGCCGGCATTGTCGGCAAAAACAAGTACGCCTACGATGTGTGGGGCGATACGGTGAATATCGCCAGCCGGCTGGAAAGTGCCGGCGAGGTGAACCGGGTCAATATCTCCGCCTATACGTTCGAGCTGGTGCGGGAGTTCTTCGATTGCGAATACCGCGGGAAACTCGCGGCCAAAGGCAAGGGAGAAATAGACATGTACTTTGTGCTGGGCGACCGCACCGTCGCGTAAGCGTCGCAGCCCGCCCGAAAAAAGTTGTTATGGAATTCTTCTAAGCTAGGCCGGAGTCAAGAGCTCGTTTCGAGCAGACGCAGGATGAGCTTGCGCACCGGTACGGGAATCGCGGCGCCATGCGCCTCTTCCAGGCTAAGCCAGATCAGACCTGGTTCGCGCGCGGCCGCAGCGACCTTCACGACCCGGCACAGAAGCGGCTGGATCTGCAGCTTGAAGTGAGTAAAGCCGTGCGCGAGCGGCGCGAGCGCCTGCGCCGCGGCGATGCTGCAGCCATAGCGCGTGCGGCAATGCGCGCGCGCGCCGGCTGCGTCGGCGATTTCGGGCAGGCTCCACAGTCCGCCCCAGATCCCCGAGGGCGGGCGCCTTTCCAGCAGCACTTCGCCGTTTCGAACGAGCAGCAGCATGTGGGTGGCGCGGGTGGGAATGGCCTTCGCCGGGCGCGGCGCGGGAAAACTGCTTACACGCGCAAGCGCGAGCGCCCGGCAGCTTTGCGCGAGCGGGCAGTCGGCGCAACGAGGCCTGGCGCGCGTGCACAGGGTCGCGCCGAGGTCCATCATCGCCTGGGTGTAGCGGCCGATCGCGCGCGGCGGCAGCTGCTCCCCGGCGAGTTGCCACAGGCGCTCCTCGACGCGTTTCTCGCCCGGGTAGCCGGCAACGGCGAAGTGGCGCGCGAGCACGCGCTTGACGTTGCCATCCAGAATGGGCGCGCGCGTGCCGTAGGCGAATGCCGCAATCGCCGCCGCGGTCGAGCGCCCGATGCCGGGCAGTGCCTCGATCGCGTCGAGCGCGCGCGGAAATATGCCGCGGTGTTGATCCATCACCAGTTGCGCCGCGCGCTGCAGGTTGCGCGCGCGCGAGTAGTAGCCGAGGCCGCTCCACAGCCGCAGCACTTCATCCTGCGGCGCGCCGGCGAGCGTGGCGATATCGGGGAAGCGCTCGAGAAAACGCCGGTAGTAGGGAATCACCGCGGCGACCTGGGTCTGCTGCAGCATGATTTCCGCGACCCAGATGCGGTAGGCGTCGCGCGTGCCCTGCCACGGCAGATCGTGGCGGCCGTGGCGCTTGTGCCAGGCGAGCAGGCGGGCGGAGAAACTCGATCTCATTTGACTAGGAGAATGCCTGAAGGCCCGGTAATGATGCGGTTTTCCAACCGATCGCGGGGCGCGCCCGGCCAAGTCGATTCGGGATGGAGCGGGAGACGAGTCTCGAACTCGCGACCTCAGGCTTGGGAAGCCGGCGCTCTGCCAACTGAGCTACTCCCGCTCGTGGGGCGGATTCTAATTCATTTCCGCGAGTTCTTCATGGCCACGGTGCTCGCGCCGTCGCCGCAACTGCGCCAACGGAAAACCCGCGGGAGTGCTCAATGGGGTTGCCACAGCGAGGTTTCGCCAATATATTGTCCGCATAGCTTGTTCCGTAGCGGGGGTCCTGTGAAGTCAATGCTTTTCTCCATTCTCCTGTTCACGCTGTCCAGCGGTGTTGCATCCGCGCAGACGGCGCCGGGCAGATCGCTTGGCCAGCTCCTGTATTTGCCGATCTACTCGCATATCTGGCACGGTGACACGGACAAGAAGGGCCAGCCGATGAAGGCGCTGGTCTCGGTTTCCGTGAGCATACGCAATACGGATCCGGCGAAATCGATCCGCGTCGATTCCGCGCAATACTACGACACCGACGGGAAAAAACTCCGCGAGTACGTGTCATCGCCGAAGACTGTCGGCCCGATGGGCACCTACGAGATATTTGTTCCGCGCAGCGACGACACCGGCGGTTCGGGCGCGAATTTCGTGATTTCCTGGAAATCGGACACGCCCGCCAGCCAGCCGATCGTGGAAGGTTTCCACGCGAATCTCCCGGTGGGCAGATCGATCGCGTTTACGACCTCGGCGCGTCCCATTCCGGCAGAGTAGGCGTAATGCGGGCGCGGCCCGCCGTACTCACCGCGGTTTTCTACCATTCGACGGGAATCGAAGGGCTTGCACCTAATACCCCTAGGTGGTATTTGACAAATACCCGTGCAGGGTATATAGTCCGCGCCAGGTTTCCCCTGGTTTGAGGTTTCGGTTCATGGACGCTTTGCCTACCGTACGCTTGGATTTGCCGCTAGCGGGCATGACCTGTGCCGCCTGCGCGGCGCGCATCGAAAAGAGCCTGAACAAGCTGCCGGGCGTCGCGGCGAACGTCAACTTTGCGGCAGAGTCGGCGCAGGTGACGCTGCAGCCGAACCTGACTTCACCCGCCGCCGTGGTCGAGGCAATCCGGCGCACAGGATACTCGGTGCCCCGGCAGGTGGCCGAGTTCCAGATCTCCGGCATGACCTGCGTCGCCTGCGCGACGCGCATCGAAAAAGCGCTGAACAAACTCGAAGGCGTGGAAGCGACGGTCAATTTCGCCAGCGAGACCGCCCGCGTCCGCTACCTGCCCGGGCTGGCCGCGATTGAGCAGATCGCCCGGGCGATCCGCAAGGCCGGATACGAGGCGAACGAGCGCGTCGAGGCGAACGCCGAAGAGGAAAAGGCGCGCCGCGCCGACGCCTACCATGCCGAGTTGCGGTTGTTGTGGATTTCCATCGCGCTCAGCCTGCCGCTGCTGGCGGGAATGTTTTCCATGTTCGGCGACGCGCACAACGAGCTGCTGCCGCGCTGGCTGCAACTCGCGCTCGCCACGCCGGTGCAGTTCTGGATCGGCCGGCGCTTCTATGTCGGTGGTTACAAGGCGCTGCGCGGCGGCGGCGCCAACATGGACGTGCTGGTCGCATTGGGCACGACCATGGCCTACGGCCTCTCCGCCATCGTGACGCTCGCCGGCCTGCTGCATCAGCATGTCTATTTCGAAGCCAGTGCGGTGATCATCACGCTGGTCCTCCTGGGCAAGCTGCTCGAGGCGCGCGCCAAGCTCGGGACCTCGGCCGCCATCGAGGCGCTCATCCGCCTGCAGCCCAAGACCGCGCGCGTGGAGCGCGACGGCGCGCTGGTCGAGGTGCCGGTTGCGAGCATGCAGGCGGGCGATGTATTCGTCGTTCGTCCGGGCGAGAGCATTCCCGTCGACGGTTTGGTGGCGAGCGGAGAATCGGGCGTCGACGAGAGCATGCTCACCGGCGAGAGCCTGCCGATACACAAACGCACGGACGACAAGGTGTACGCCGGCACGCTCAACCAGCAGGGATTGTTGCGCTGTCGCGCCGAGGGCGTGGGCGCGGCGACCATGCTTGCGGGCATCATCCGGCTGGTGCGCGAGGCCCAGGGGACCAAGGCGCCGATCCAGCGTCTCGCCGACCGGGTCGCGGGCGTGTTCGTTCCGGTGGTGGTCGCGATCAGCGCGCTGACCTTCGCGCTTTGGTGGGGCCTGGGCGGGGAACTCGCGCCCGCGCTGGTGAACGCGGTCGCCGTGCTGGTCATCGCCTGCCCGTGCGCGCTTGGCTTGGCGACGCCGACGGCGATAATGGTCGGCACCGGGCGCGGCGCGCAGGTCGGCGTGCTGGTGAAAAACGCGGTGGCGCTGGAGCAGGCGGAGAAAATCGGCACCCTCATCGTCGACAAGACCGGCACCCTTACCGAGGGCAAGCCGGTGGTGACCGATGTGCTTGCTGCGGCAGGTTTCACCGAACACGACCTGGTCGCAGCCGCCGCCAGCCTCGAATCCGGCTCGGCGCATCCGCTCGCGCACGCGGTGCTCGAACACGCGAAACAATTGGCTTTGAGCCTGACCCCGTTACGCGACTTTCATTCCGTCACCGGCAAGGGCGTGCGGGCGGTACTCGCCGTTCCCGCGCTCGGCGGAGAACAGACGCTGTTCCTGGGCGCACCGGAGTTTCTCGAGGAATCCGGCATGGTCATCGATGCCGCGGCAATCGGGCCGCTTGTCGAGCAGGGCAAAACCGTGATCGCGGTCGGCGGCGGCGGGCGCGTCCTCGGCTATCTCGCAATTGCCGACAAGCTGCGCCCAAGCTCGCACGAGGCGGTCGCACTGTTGCAGGACATGGGGATCGAGGTGGTAATGCTGACCGGCGACAACGCCGCGACGGCGAAGGCGATTGCCGCCGTCGCCGGCGTCGGCAACTACAGGGCGCAGGTGCTACCGGGGGAGAAAGCGGCTGTGGTGGCCGCATTCAAGACCGAAGGGCGCATCGTCGGGATGGTCGGCGACGGAGTCAACGATGCGCCGGCGCTCGCCGCCGCCGATGTCAGTTTCGCCATCGGCGCGGGTTCGGATGTCGCGCTCGAGGCGGCGGACATCGCGCTCATGCGCAACGACCTGCTTTCGGTGGTCGACGCCATCAGCCTGTCGCGCGCCACCCTGAGCAAAATCCGGCAGAACCTGTTCTTCGCGTTCATTTACAACGTGCTCGGCATCCCGCTCGCCGCGGCCGGGATGTTGAATCCGGTGATTGCCGGAGCGGCGATGGCCCTGTCTTCGGTATCCGTGGTCAGCAATTCGCTGTTGTTGCGGCGCTGGCGGCGCAGGTGAGCGTTTTCATTTTGTTCAATCGTGATAATGAAAGGAGATCTTGATGCAAACGATTACTCTTGGAATTTCCGGAATGACCTGCGGCGGCTGCGTGCGCAGCGTAGGCAATGTGTTGAAGGCGCTGGATGGTGTGGCGAAAGCCGAGGTGTCCTTGGAAAAGAACAACGCAATAGTGGAGTATGACCCCGGCAAAGTGGGGGTCGAGCAAATGAAGCGCAGCGTCGTGGAGGCGGGATTTGAAGTCGCGCCCTGACGCCGACGAGTGCGCTCATCACGCGGGACAGGCGGTGGTGCAGCCCAATAAGTCGGCCCTGCTCAAGCGTTTGAGCAGGATCGAAGGGCAAACGCGCGGCGTGGCGAAAATGGTCGAGGAGGATCGCTATTGCGTGGACGTGCTGACGCAGATCTCGGCGATCCAATCCGCGCTCGACGCGCTCGCGCTGCAACTGCTCTCGAACCACACCAAAGGCTGCGTGCGCTCCGCCATCCGCTCCGGCAAGGGAGAGGCGGCGATCGACGAACTCATGACCGTGGTGAAGCGCTTCGGCCGCTAGCGGGCACACGGCCATGCAATGGTGACCGGTTTCGGGCGGAAGATCTTGGAGCGAGCGGGCGAGGGCAAGTCGAAAATGCAGCCCCAGCGGGCAGGATTGCCGCGGCCGGCACACATGGGAGCATCGCGAAACAGGTAGCAGAGGCGCCCGCAAGTGCCGCATCAGCCCAATGTTTATGGTGGAAAGCGGAGTACTATTTGCTCGCGTGTTTGGTGTTGATTCAGTAGGGACCCGAAGGAGATTTCCGGCTATGGCCGATTGCTGCGAAGACAAGGCATGCGCGATCGAAGCGCTGCAGGAACGCCAGAGCTTAACCCTGAAGCTGGTACTTGCGATCAATGCGCTCATGTTCGTCGTCGAACTGGCAGCGGGCTTGATCGCCGGTTCCACCGCCCTGCTCTCCGATTCACTCGACAATCTGGGCGACGCGTTGACCTATGGTCTCAGCCTGTATGCGGTCGCGCGCGGCGCGCGCGCCAAGGCGAAAGTCGCGCTGTTCAAGGGCGGATTGATCCTCGCCGCCGGCCTGTTCGTATTGGGACTCGTGGCCTACCGCATAGTCAACCCGACGCTGCCGGTTTTCGAGACGATGGGTGGCGTGAGTCTGCTGGCGCTGCTGGCCAACGGGGCTTGCCTCGCTCTACTGTGGAAGCATCGCGCCGAAGACATCAACATGTCCTCGGTGTGGGAGTGTTCGCGAAACGATATCGCTTCCAATATTTCCGTTTTCGTTGCGGCGGGCGGCGTATGGCTCACCGGTTCGGGCTGGCCCGATCTGCTGGTCGGACTGTTGCTGGCGCTGCTGTTCCTGCGGTCGGCGGCGCGCGTACTACAAGGCGCGGCGGCTGCGCTGAAACGCCCTGAAGCTGCGGCAGCGAAAGTTCAGTTCGTCAAACTGCAACGCCGCTAGGCGTCTGAGCCGGCCGCCCGTTCTGACAATGCCGCCGCCGCGGCGTCGATTTCTTCCGGCGTAGTCATCCATCCCAGCGAGGGTCTGACCGCGCCTAGTGCCCGCCTCGCATTCCACGCAGGAAACAGCGGGCGTAGCGCTGATGGCCGGCGATCTCTCCAAGCTGCCCTTTGCCGTGGGGCCAAGCCGTGCATCGAGACAGGTCATTCGCCAGTATCTGTGGGTATCGCTGGGCGTGATGAGGCCGCGCGGGAATCTCGCGCTTCGAACCGCCGGCGACCCCGTCCGCATGCTTGCGCGAGGCAATGCTTATATACACACGCGGATGTGGTTGGGTAGCGCTCATGTCGGCGATATGCCGCTCTTAACCGTGCATCAGTTCGCGTAGCTTGTCTAGACAATTGAAATGCCAGCCGTGATCATCGATAATTAACCACCCGGCGCGCTTCCAGCGACCAAGGGAGCGCGCCACAGTCTCAATGCGTGCGTCGATGATTTCGCTGATTTGCACGAGCGTCAGGAAGACGGGCAGCCGCGCTTTCTCGCCCCGGCCATCGACGCCATAGCGGCCGACCAATTGTAGCAACAGCACCGCAAGACGCTGCTCGATGGAACCGGCACTGATGATCTCGATCTTGTTGATGAATGCTTCGCTGAAACGGGTGACTTCACCTTTTAGATTCATGGAAAGCTGCCGGTGTTGTTCCGCCAGATGGGATATTTTTCCAGCATCGATGATGATCAGGATCCCCCCCTCGTTTACAGCGATGGCGTCGGTCGGATAGCGCATGCCAGACCAGAAACCATAAAGGCCCATGGAGTCCCCTGGTCCGAACAGGCCATAGGTCTTGCTGGCTCCATTTTTGTCTCGGCGCGATGCCTTGACGAAACCCGAACCTATCAGCACCATCTCTCTGGCAGCGTCCCCGCGCTGCCAGAGAAATCCGCCTTGACGAAAGGCACGTAGCTGTGCGCCCGCCGCCACCACATTCAACACGGTTGGGGGTACGCCCTTGAACAGTTTGAAGTGGCGCAATCTTTTGACCAAATCAGCTCGGTCCATCTGCGGTGACTGCAAGGGGACGAACTGAGTCGCGGTGGATCGAAAGAAAGCACTGCGCGACACGCCTTTGGTTCGCAATGCCCTGCGGTCTTGTCGACTAGTCCGCCTCTCTGCAGGCACGTGTTTGGCAATTTTTTTCATATGTAATAGCAATATTATGGATTGAAGTTACCTGCGCACTCTCGGCTTGAGCAGGCGCTCGTGATCTGCCAGATGGACAATGAGGGTATCCGGCGGCAATGTCCGCTCTTGAGAATAACGGGCATGTCTACAGCAAAGCCTTCATCGCTCCGCCAAATCCCGCGAGCAATACCACATAGAGCGGCGGCCATTTCCAGAACATCAACAAGCCGAATGACACCAGGGCCAGGGCCATGTCGCTCGTCGACTTGATCGAACTGGTCCATACCGGATCGTAGAGTGCGGCCAACAGCAATCCGACCACGGCCGCGCTTACGCCGCGCAACGCCGATTGCACGTGCGTCTTCTGTCGCAGCGCATCCCAGAACGGAAGCGCCCCGATGATCAGGAGGAACGCCGGAAGAAATATGGCGATGAGGCAGAGCAGTCCGCCGAGGAATCCATTGGGGGTAACCGACAGGACGCTGCCGAGATAGGCGGCGAAAGTGAACAGCGGCCCGGGAACGGCTTGCGCAGCGCCGTAACCCGCCAGGAACACGCTATCGCTGACCCAACCCGACGGGACGACCTCATTTCGCAGTAGCGGCAACACCACGTGCCCGCCTCCGAATACCAATGATCCGGTGCGATAGAAACTATCGAATGTTGCGAGTGTTTGGCTTCCAGTCAGTTGCGCCAATGCGGGGAGTGCGAGCAGCAGCGCAAAGAAAAACACCAAGGCCGTGACCGCCGCTGCTTTCGACACCATGAAGCGCGCATTCTCAGGTCGGCGCAGCGTCACTGCTGGCAGGTAACGCAAACCAACCAGTGCGCCAAGGGCGATTGCAGCTGTCTGACCCCACGCGGAAGGCCAGGCGAATGCGATAAGCGTGGCGGCGATGGCGAGCGTCGCGCGCAGACGGTCCGGGCAAAGCGTCTTCCCCATTCCCCAGACAGCTTGCGCGACCACGGCGACCGCCACGATTTTCAGGCCGTGAATCCAGCCGGTGTCGGCCGCAAGCCCGAACGCGGTGAATCCGTAGGCGAAGAGCAGCAACGCCAGAGCCGAGGGTATGGTGAATCCCAACCAGGCGGCGAAGCCCCCGGGGATTCCCGCCTTGAGCGTGCCCAGGGCGATTCCGATCTGGCTGCTTGCCGGCCCCGGCAAGAAATTGCAGAGCGCCACCAGGTCCGTGTATGCGCTATCGTCCAGCCACTTGCGCTTCTCCACGAACTCGCCGCGAAAATAGCCTATGTGCGCAATCGGTCCTCCGAACGAAGTGCATCCAAGTTTGAGAAAAGCCCAAAATACGGGTACTGAACGAATTGTCTGCCGGGGGTATTCGGTGGTATTAGCTTGCATGATATCGATGCAGTCTCGTATTGGTCGGAGCGGGCCGGGTCCTTGCCGGAGGGCCGCGGTTTACCATGGATCCTGGCATCGATTGTATCGAACTCCGATAATGATAACCAGAAAAACATCCATGCTGTAGTACTGCGGTTGTCACATGAGCTCGGGATAGCCCTACCTCCGCCTGCGGATCACCCTGGCGAATGCGGACACCATCGAAAAATACGCTATGCCAAGTGCACAAATGGAAAGGCCGCCCGAAGGCGGCCTGAGCTTGAAGCGGAAAGATCAGCGTCTGTCTGCTATGGCTTTTCCAACCCTTCCACTACGTGGCAGGCGCCGCAGCCCTTGGTATAGGGGATCGGCATTGCCTTGCCGGGTTCGACTCCCTTCACCCCTTTGTTGTCCTTGCGCGGGACATCGAAGAGATGCGAGGTGATGTCGTTCTGCCAATAGTTCTGCCCGTCCTTGGTTGTGGCGCCTTTGCCGTAGCCCGCCCCGGTCTGCATCGTCTTCGTCATGTGGCAATCGACGCAGTTGATCTGCATGGCGTGCTCGAACCCGACTTTTTGCTGGGTGTGGGCTTTGATGCTCACCGCTTTGTGACACGAGGCGCATAGCGAGTTGTTCGCGTCCCTGACTTCCAGCTTGAGCTGGTTCTTGACCTCGGTCTTGCCGTGCGGTTCGTGGCAGTTGTAGCACGACAGGGTCTGAGTGCCGTTGAGGTAATGCTTCGAGCGGATCAGGTCAGTCCCTTGCTGGTGATGCGACTTGGAATGGACTCCGTCGCCCCAGAAGTCCTTCTGCGCCGCATCCTCGCGCGTGGTGTAGTTGACCAGGTAGTCGTTGCGGCTCGTCCCCGGAATCAACATCCGGTTCTCCTTGTTCACCGGCTGGTCGTTCTTCAGGTTTCCCTGCGGCCGGCTGTGGCACTGGTTGCAGATCACCGTGGCCCGCTCGGCGGCAAGCTTGGCCGGGCTGACGATGGTGGACGCCTTCTTCGCCAGGGGCGACTTTGCATGCTCGGAGCCCGGACCGTGGCAAACTTCGCAGCCGATGTTCAGTTCATTCGGCACGCCATCTCCATCGATGTCCGCTTCGCCACCCGGGTCGTTGACCGCGCCGGCGACGAAATCACCGGTAACGGTGGGGGTCAGCGTATAGCCGGTGTAGTGGCAGGCGGCGCACTCCTTCTCGAAGGATTTCGCCTTGGGCGGGTCGGTGAGCTTGTTGGTCGCCGCGTTGAACAGCCAGTCGGCGTGGTAGTCACGCCACGGCTTCCTCGTCCGGTCCTTGAACTCCTCTTTGCCGGTCGGATTGTACTGGACGAAGGGGTAAAGGTGGTCGCCGACGCGGAACAGATAGCGCTGCTTGTTCACTCCGCCGCCGTAGGTCATCTCGACGGTGTAGGTGCGCTCCGCATCCGCAGCGTCCTTGGCGTTCTTGGTACGGAACTTGAGCTTGCCGTCCGCGTCCTTGAAGAAGGTGGCGGTGAAATTCACGGTTGCGGGGTCGGCCGGCGCTTTTTCGGAGATCTGGTATTTATCAAACCCGCGCGCCTTGTCGAAGCCGGAAAAATAAAACGTAGTCCCGGCCATCAGCTTGTTCAGCCCTTCGTTCAGGGCGGGGAAGCGCGAGTAGTCCTGGAGATTGCCCGGTTTGCCGATGACGCTGATGCCCAGCTTGTGCATGGTCTTCTTGATGGAGACGTAGCCTCCGTGGCAACCAATGCACATCGAGCTGCCGACGAAGCTGGCGTTGTCCGGTATCTTGCCGGACACGGCAATCTTGAGCGGTGTTTTCGCGAGTTCGGCCGTCGTCATTGCCTTGTTGGAGATGTCACCGCCGGGGAGATGCTCCTTGTCCGAGGGCTCGACATAGACGAAGTACTTGCCGTCCGCCACTTTCGGGATGGAGAAACCACCCTTGCCGTCGGTCGTCCCCTTCTGGTATTTGTCGCGGTTGGGGGCGAGCGTATCCTCCATCGGTTCGTCGTTGGGGCTGTTTATCTTCCGATTGATCGGCGCAGCCTTGCCGAGATTCACCACGTCGGCGGCGGGAATGAGATACACGACCGCGTTGGCGATCGGCTGTTTGGAGCCGTCGCTCACGGCGCCTTTGACGGTCGCCGCCGCCCGGGCCTGCGACACGGGCGCGAACAGGGCAAGACAGCACGCAGACAGAATCAAAAAGCGAACAATACGGGTGCACTTCATCTTTTCCTCCGAACTATGCGAATGGTCAACGAATATACAAATCGAGAAGCCCGACGTTATAAGAAAGCCACGCTGATTGCATGGTGTTCTCTTGAGTAATCATATGGCGCGTATGAACGGGGGGCCGTATTGACTTAAGGCAGCTTGACCGCCTGGATGTCGGCTATTGCGCCGAACCCCAGCGTCCTGACGAATGACACATGGTGGCCGCGGGTGGTGATGTTGTCATCGTGCGCCGCGAAGCCGACGTTGTAGACGCCGCCGTCCTTGAGAGACTTGTCGTCGTCATTGGCGAGACCAAGCGGGCGGATCAGGACCACCGTCCACATGCCGTCCTTCCAGCTACCGATCGCGTTGTTGTCCGCGGCCGAACCTTTGGCGTCGGCACGGCTGAGCACGTAGCGGGGGAGCATGTCGCCTTCTTTCCAGCCCGCGTTCGGGTCAAACGGCACGACGTTCTGTTCGCCCATCAGGAAATGGTCGCCCTTGCGCAACTGGTCGGCGGTGATCGATTTGTAACCCACTTTCTTCGCGTCCCACATGAACTTGGGCGCCTTCGTCTTCGCGTCGGAGTTGCCGCTGAACATGTTCTTGCCCGCATCGAACAGCCGCCACTCGAGCACGTAGCCGTCGTCGGCCATGCCGACCGGGTTCGAACGGTGGGCGCGCCACTGGATCAGATCGACGAAGCCGCCGGTGGCCTTGATCTTGGCGAGTTCCTCGACCGGCTTGCCGGTTTTCCAGTCCGACGGGTTGGTCCGACTCGCCGGCAGGTACTTGCGCACGTCGTTCTTCTTGATCGCGGTCAGCAGGGCGTTGGCGGCGACTTCTTCCTTGGTGAACTGTTTCGGCATGTCGCGCTCGCCTTCGTGGCAGGTCAGCCAGCAGCCCTGCTGCGCAAACATCGGTACCTTGCCGTCGTCGATCATGATTGACATGCGGTCTTCATAAATGGCGGGCTGCTTGCCTTCTTGCACCACCTTGTCGAGCTTGGGAAAGCCGTAGGTCTTCCATTCCTTGCCGTCGAAGCGCTGGTACTGGTACTCCGTGCCGGGATTCGGGTTCTGCGTCTTCCATTGATAGCGGAAGTAGGCATTCTTGGCGTCATAGGCCGCCTGGAACTTGAGATCCACCGTTCCGTTCTTGGCTTTTACCGGCATCGGCTCGAGCGGTCCAGCCTTGACCAGTTTGTCGCCCATGGCCTTTTCCTTGCCCATGTGGCAGGTCGTGCAGGCCTTCCCATCCAGGACAAATTGCGCCCCAGGGTGGCTGGCGCTGCGCAACCACTCGTAGGAAGACTGGCCGGGATAGAATAGCGGCACCGTCGTCGTTGAAATCTTCGACCAATCGATGCTGGCCGGATCGGCGGCCATGGCAGATGCTGCGACGATTGCGCTCAATCCCAATACGCATGTTGCTCTTCGCATGATGCTCTCCATATGGCGTAGGTAAATCAATCAAATTAAATCGTGGAAAATTGATCCATAAACTATTTAGCGCAAATAAAACTGTTTCTGCTCATATTCCCAATCTGGGTCCATTTCAGACCACTGCTCTTCCAACGGGCCGATTGCATCCATCAGTCGTCCAGGACTTCATCGACCAGTTCGCCGATTTTCTTGCGTACATCCGCCAGGGCACGCCGCCCCTTGGCCGTCGCGACATAGTTCTTGCGCCGCTTCCCGTTGACGATCTCCTCTTTCGAGCGCAGGCACCCCACGGTCTCCAGGTTATGGAGGATCGGGTAAAGCGTTCCCGGACCTATCGAATAGCCGTGGTGCCGCAGCTCCTCGATCATCTCGAGCCCGAAGACCGGTCCCTCGGCGGCATGATGCAGAACGTGCACGCGCACAAACGCGAGAAATACGCCACGGGTTATTGTATTGTCCATCGTTATCATTATCCGATATTATGATGATATCTATGCAAGCGCCATAGCGTGGCGACGGCCACCTTTGACCTAGATCAAACAGCCCTTGAAAAATTCTCCCGCCGTTCCGCGCGGCATCTGGATGCTCGGGTTCGTGAGTCTGTTTATGGACGTATCGTCCGAATTGATTCACGGCCTGCTGCCGGTATTCATGGTCACGAGCCTGGGCGCGAGCGCCTTTGCCGTGGGCATTGTCGAAGGCATCGCCGAATCGACCGCCCTGATCGTCAAAGTCTTCTCGGGCGCGCTCAGCGATTACCTCGGCAAGCGGAAATCCCTGGCGGTGATCGGTTATGGCCTTGGTGCTTTGTCGAAACCCTTGTTCGCGCTCGCACTGACGGTGAACTGGGTGTTCGCGGCGCGCTTCATGGACCGCATCGGCAAGGGCATCCGCGGCGCTCCGCGCGACGCGCTCATCGCCGATCTCGCGCCCGCGGAAATACGCGGTGCGGCCTATGGTCTGCGCCAATCGCTCGATACCGTCGGCGCGTTCATCGGCCCGCTGCTCGGCGTGGCGCTGATGCTCGCCTGGGCGGGGGACTTCAGGGCGGTGTTCTGGTACGCCATGATCCCCGCCGTCATCGCCGTTTTGCTGCTGATATTCGGCGTGGAGGAGCCCGGCGCGGGCGCGGCGCAACGCAAACCGATCAATCCGATTCAATGGAAAACGCTGGCCGAATTGAGCGGCGCCTACTGGTTCGTGGTGGCCGCCGGCGGCGTGTTCACTCTGGCACGGTTCAGCGAGGCGTTTCTAATTCTGCGCGCGCAGCAGCAGGGATTGCCCGATAGCTACGCGCCGCTGGTGCTGGTGGTGATGAACCTCGTCTATGCGCTCTCCGCCTACCCGTTGGGAAAACTTGCCGACCGAATGAGCCATATGACCTTGCTCAGTGGCGGGCTGGTCACGCTGATCGTCGCTGACCTGGTTCTCGCGGGGGCGCAGGGACTCCCCGCGGTTGCGATGGGCGTGGCCCTGTGGGGCCTGCATCTGGGCATGACCCAGGGCCTTTTGGCCACGATGGTCGCAGATACCGCGCCGGCGCATTTGCGCGGCACCGCATTCGGCTTTTTCAATCTGGCAAGCGGCATCGCGATGCTGGTCGCGAGCGTGCTCGCGGGCCTGCTTTGGGACCGGCTAGGCCCGGGGGTGACTTTCTACGCCGGCGCAATGTTCTCTCTGGCCGCATTGCTGATGCTCGCTCTGCGAAGCAGGCGCCCGCCCGCGGTTTGACACAGCGCCTGTTTGCGCGCTTCCTGTCGCAATGTGCCGTATGTGTCCGATGATGACCTGTCTATCGAACTGGCGTAAAATTGCGAGTATTCCGGGTGTGGATTGCCTTGCAGCCTCGGCTCCACTGAATCCGCCCGCTAACATAGGTTCCGCAAGTGATAGAAGTCAACGTCAACGGCGCGGTCCGGCACTTCGACCCCGACACCGACATCGCCGCCCTGCTCGAGCGCCTGCAACTCGCGGGAAAGCGTGTCGCGGTGGAACACAATGGCGAGATCGTGCCGCGCAGCCGCTTTGCGCAGACGCCGCTGGCCAACGGCGACCGGCTGGAGATCGTGGTCGCGGTCGGAGGCGGTTGACCATGGCCCATGTTCATCAGTTCAGCGCCAAGCTGACCTGGACCGGCGCAGCCAGGGGCAGCACCAGTTCGTATGAGAGCTATTCGCGCGACCACGTCGTCGAAGTTCCGGGCAAGCCGCCGCTGCCGGGCTCGGCGGACAAGGTGTTCCGCGGCGATTCCACGCGCCATAACCCGGAAGACCTGCTGGTGATGTCGCTCTCCGCCTGTCATCTGCTCACCTATCTCGCGGAGGCGGCGCGCGCGGGCGTGCTGGTCGTCGCCTATTCGGACGAAGCCAGCGGCACCATGCAAATGCACGAAGGCAGGATGCGCTTCACCGATGTCAGTCTGCGCCCGCAAGTGGTCATCGCCGCGGGCAGCGACGCGGCATTGGCAATGCGGCTGCACGAGAAAGCGCACGAGCATTGCTTCATCGCCAATTCGGTCAATTTTCCCGTCTCCTGCGACGCGCGCGTGAGCGTCGCCGATACTCGATAGGCATTCATGGATACCCTCACCATCGCAGGCAAGGCCTATGCCTCGCGCCTGCTCATCGGCACCGGCAAGTACAAGGACTTCGACGAGACGCGCCGCGCCGTGGAAGCGAGCGGCGCCGAGATCGTCACCGTGGCCATCCGCCGCACCAACATCGGCCAGAACGCAAACGAACCTTCGCTGCTCGATGCGCTGCCGCCGTCGAAATACACCTATCTGCCCAATACCGCCGGCTGCTATTCCGCCGATGACGCGGTGCGCACGCTGCGCCTCGCGCGCGAGCTCCTCGACGGTCACGAACTGGTGAAACTGGAAGTGCTGGGCGACCCGAAGACGCTGTTTCCCAACATGATGGAAACGCTCAAGGCGGCCGAGACCCTGGTGCAGGACGGCTTCAAGGTGATGGTCTACTGCAGCGACGACCCGATCCTGGCAAAACGCCTGGAGGAAATCGGCTGCGTCGCGGTAATGCCGCTCGCCTCGCTCATCGGTTCGGGCATGGGCATACTCAACCCCTGGAACCTGCAGTTGATCCTGGAATACGCGAAGGTGCCGGTGATCGTCGATGCCGGCGTGGGCACCGCGTCGGACGCCGCGATCGCGATGGAACTGGGCTGCGACGGCGTGCTCATGAACACCGCGGTGGCGGCCGCGAAAAATCCGGTGCTGATGGCGCAGGCGATGAAGAAAGCGGTCGAGGCCGGGCGCGAAGCCTATCTGGCCGGGCGCATGCCGAAAAAACTGTACGCGGCCGCGCCGAGTTCGCCCGCCACCGGCATCATCGGCAAGGCCGCCTGAGGCCTGCCGGGCGAGGCCCGGCCCGGGCAAACAACCGGCGCCCACACGATGTCCCAATCCTCGCATCCGCCTATCCGCAGCTTCGTGCTGCGCCAGGGCCGCGTGTCGAGCGCGCAGCGGCGCGCGGTCGATACCTTGTTGTCCGTCCATGGCATCGCCTACGCGCCGAGCGCGCTCGACTTCGAGCGGGTGTTCGGCCGGCGCGCGCCGACGATACTGGAGATCGGCTTCGGCATGGGCGAGACCACCGCGCAAATCGCGCAGGCGCATCCGGAGAACGATTACCTCGGCATCGAAGTGCATACGCCGGGCGTGGGCAGCCTGCTCAAGCGCATCGCGGAAGTCGGGCTCGCGAATCTGCGCCTGGTCCAGCACGACGCGGTCGAAGTGCTGGAGCACATGATCGCGCCGGCGGCGCTAGCCGGCGCGCATATCTTCTTTCCAGACCCCTGGCCGAAAAAGCGCCACCACAAGCGCCGGCTGATCCAGCCCGGTTTCGTTGCGCTGCTCGCCTCGCGCCTCGCGCCGGGCGCCTGCCTGCATGCCGCCACCGACTGGCGGGAGTACGCCGAGCAGATACTCGCCGCGTTCGCCGCCGAGCCCGGTCTGACCAATACCGCGCCGGGATTCGCGCCGCGGCCGGACTACCGGCCCCTCACCAAGTTCGAGCGCCGCGGCCTGAAGCTCGGACACGGCGTGTGGGATATCGTTTTTCGCAAGACTTAGAAATGGCAGGCATCCTGCCTTGCGTCGAATGCGATGCGAGGTTCGACAGGACGCGTTCGCGGGTGTAGCCTGCCCTATGCTCTTTCACCGTGCGGCTTCGGAACGAATCTAGATGAAGCTCTGGACCGCGCTGCTCATGAGCATGCTGCTGGCCGCCTGCGCATCCTACAGCGGCAGCGGCCTGAAGCCGGGCGAGGCACGGCTGGAGGATGTGCAAAGCCTGATGGGCCCGGCGGCGATGCGCTGGCGGGACCCTGACGGTTCCCTCCAACTGGCCTATCCGCGCGGCCCGTTCGGGCGTCACACGTTCATGGTGAAGCTGGGGCCGGACGGGCGCCTGCAAAGTATAGTCAATGTTCTCGACGACGAAGGCTTTGCCCGAATCCACGCCGGGCTGACGCAGGAACAAGTACTGCGTGTCCTTGGCCCGCCAGACCCCAGCCGTACGATTTATTTCAAGGCGCGCGACGAACTGGTGTGGGACTGGCGCATCTGCGCCAATTTCGGAGTTTCTGCACGTTTCCTGGTGCTGTTCGACAATACGTCGGGCGCGGTACGCAGCACCATGACGCAGACCGAGTACCTGGGCCCCATGATGATTACAGAGAATTGCGGCCGCTGACCTCGCTCTGTTTGCGCGGTCAAGTGCTGCGTGGACGAAAGCAATGGCCGGACGGCGACGCGCATTCGAAACCCACAATCGCCCGACCGGACCGGTACAGTCAATGCGGTAAATTCATGGAGTCCGCGTTCGCTAATGCGTTGCAAAACACAAATTAGACGATCTCGATCAGCCGAAGAGATGACGAAATGCGGATGTCAAGATTACAAGCCAAGTTTCGCCGCCAGATCGATGAAATCGACCGCGTTGACGTCAAAATCCTTTTCCGGTTTCAGGTCCTTCTTCGCCGGATCGCCGAACTCGAGCGGCCGCTGCACGAATGCGGCGCGCAGGCCCGCCGCTTGCGCCGCGCGCAGATCGTGCTTGTGCGCCGCCACCATCATTACCTCGTGCGGCTCGAATCCGAGCATGGCCGCCGCGCCCAGGTAGGCTTCGGGATCGGGCTTGTAATGGTGGAACAGTTCGGCGGAGAGCACGCAGTCCCAGGGCAGCCCCGCGTTCTTCGCCATGTTGGTGAGCAGGCTGATATTGCCGTTCGAGAGCGTGGTGATGAGGTAACCCTTCTTCAGGCGTTTCAGTCCGCGCACCGCATCGGGCCAGGGCGCAAGCCGGTGCCAGGCGCGGTTGAGCTGGTCCTTCTGCGCTTCGCTTAGGCTGTCCAGGCCGGATTCATCCAGGATGCGCTCGAGGATGCGACGGTGCAGGCCGTCGATGTTGGTCCAGGGCAGCCGGCCCGAGCGCACCTCCTGCATCGCGGGCTGGTAACCGGCGCGCCAGGCATCGGCGAACGCCGTCCAGTCCGCGCGTATGCCCAGCTCCTTTCCCAGCCGGTGCCCTTCGCGGCCGATGCTCCCGCGCCAGTCGACCACGGTGCCGAACACGTCGAAGGTCAGCGCTTTGATCTGCTGCAGCGCTGGTGTCAGTCGTTTTGTCATGATTTCTCCTTAAGCCGCATAGGGCATCGCCTCCAGGAAAGGCGGCAGCGGCGAATCCAGCGTGGAACAAATTGCACGCAGCAGCTCGGCGTCGGTGACGGACAGCGTCCCGTCGGCGAGCGCGCATTGCACCAATGCCTTCACCAGCCGCGGCTTTTGCATCGGCGCGAGCTGATTGAGACGCGCGAGCGCCGCTTTCACGGCGTCGAAGCTGACGGCGCGTGCGTCCAGCAGCGCGAGCGGGATGCCGAGTTCTTTCAGGCCGTGGTCGAACGAGGCGGTGGCCTCGCCCCGGGTCGTATGCGCGATCAGCGACAGGATCAGCCGCGCGTCCTCGGCGAGCGGTTCCAGCGAGCGGTAGGTCACCGGCACGGCGCGTCCGGCGCGCTGGCCCAGCGTTGCCTCCAGCATCGTTGCCACCACGAATTCCTCCAGCGTGACGCGCCGGTCGGCGCCGATCAATTGCTGCAGCAGAACGAGGAACGCCGCGCGTTCGGACGGCGCGAGGCTTTTCAGCGCCGGAGCGGCGAGCGCGATCAGCGGCAGGCGCGCAACCTTGCCCAGATCCTGCACCTCGGCGGCGATTCTCGCCACCAACTCTGCGTCTTCACCGCTCGCGCTCAGCATTTCGGCCTGCACTTGGCGCACCGGTCCGCCCAGGGCGAACACCAGTCCGAACATCACCCGCTTCGCGCCGTCAACGCTGCGCGTGAGTTCGCGCACCGCTTGCGGCAGCGCGTCGAGCAGGGAGGCGGCGTAATCGACGTGCCGGTTGGAAACATCGCCCATTGCGGCGATCACCGCGTTGGCCCCGGTTTTCACCATGGTCTGCGCCTCGGCGCCGCGGCGCTCGCCCGCGCTGCGGCCGAATTCGTTGCCGCCGGCGAATCCGCTCACGCCTGCGTGTTCGGGCGGCGCGGCCGCGACCGGCGCCGAGCGCCGCACGATGTCGCTGATCGCGACCGGGCGGCCGTAGATGCGCTTCAGCCTCTCATCCACTGGCGGATGCGTGGCCATCAGACTTCCGAATCCGGAAGCGATCGACTCGCCGAAAAACATGTGGCTCGCCTCCCCCGCGAGCGGATGCTCGACGCGCGAACCGGCCTGGCTGATCTTCGCGAGCGCCCCGCCGATGCCGTCGGCGTTGCGCGTGAACTGCACCGAGGAGGCATCGGCCAGGAATTCCCGCTGGCGCGATACGCCCGCCTGGATCAGCCGCCCGAAGAACACGCCGATGTAGCCGATCGCGATCAGGGCGAAACCGAGCAGGACGAAGGAGGAGCCTTTGCTGTTGCTGCGCGAAGAAGACCTGGCGAGGATGCGCCCCAGCGTGGCGAGCAGGAGTATTCCGCCGAGCACGCCCATCAGGCGCAGATTGAGGCGCATGTCGCCGTTCAGGATATGGCTGAACTCATGCCCGATCACGCCTTGCAATTCGTCGCGGTTGAGATGGTCCAGCGTGCCGCGGGTGACGACGACGGCCGCCTCGCTGGGCGAAAAGCCCGCGGCGAACGCATTGATGGTTTGCTGGTCGTCCATCACGAAGACCTGCGGCACGGCCGTACCCGAGGCGATGGCCATTTCCTCGACTACGTTCAGCAGCCTGCGCTCAGCCGGTTCGCTGCTCGCGCGCGACAGCGGTCGCGCGCCCATCATGCGCGCCAGTGCCGCGCCGCCTCCGGCGAGGCGCATGGTCTGAACCAGGCTGCCGCCGGCGATCAGTGCCAGGGTGGCGAGTGTCACAAATACAAAAAAGGATCCGGGCATGCCAATGCGCCCGGCTCCGCTCAGCCGCTCGGTAGATACACCCATGAAGGCGATGGCGGCGACGAGGTTCACCGCGATGACGATCGCCACCACCGCCAGCAGGAACAATATGACCAGGCGCTTGGTGTTGCGCCGCGCCGCGTCCTGCTGCTCGAAGAAATTCATGGCGATGCCATCGCCCGCCGGAGCTTCGGTAGCCTAGCTGAAGGACACCTTGGGCGCCTTGCGCTCCTCCGCCGATTCGGTCGCCTGCAGGAGTTCGGCGGACTTGAACTGGAACATGCCGGCGAGGATATTGTCCGGGAAGGACTCGACCTTGGTGTTGTAGCTCATCACCTCGTCGTTGAACGCCTGGCGCGCGAACGCGATCTTGTTTTCCGTGCTGGTGAGTTCCTCAGACAGCTGCATCATGTTCTGGTTGGCCTTGAGATCCGGATAGGCTTCGGACAGGGCGAACAGGCGCCCGAGCGCACCGGAGAGCCCGGCTTCGGCCGCGGCGAGACCCTGGATCGCCGTGCCATCGGCGGGGTTGGCCGCCGCGCGCTGGTTGGCGCCGACGGCGGTGTTGCGCGCCGAGATCACCGCTTCCAGCGTCTGGCGCTCGTGCCCCATGTAGCCCTTGGCTGTCTCGACCAGATTTGGGATCAGGTCGTAACGGCGCTTCAGTTGCACATCGATTTGCGCGAATGCGTTCTTGAAGCGGTTCCTCAGCGCCACCAGGCCGTTGTAGATCGAGATGGCCCAGATGAAGGGCAAGGCGAGAATGGCGAGAAAAATGATCAGTCCGGTCCAGTTCATGTCGTTCTCCTTCAAGCGCTGGTTGATTCGGCCCCGCCCGGCGGCAGGAACAGTTGCAGCAGATCGTTCAGAAACCGCTGGCCGCGTTGCGTCGGCGCAATGCGCACATGGTCGCGCGTTATCAGACCACGCCGCACGGCTTCCCGCAAGGGCCGCTCCACGGCGGAGATCGGCAGGCCGGTGCGCTCGGCGAACAGCGCCACCTCGAAGCCCCCGGCGAGGCGCAGCGCGTTCATCATGAACTCGAATCCCAGGTCCCTGCGCAACAGCGTGTGCTCCTCCTGCACCGGCGCGCCGGCGCCGGCATTCTGCATGTATGCGCGCGGCTGCTTGTGGCGCATCTGGCGCAGGATGCGGTCCGGGAACGAGAGCTTGGAATGCGCGCCGGCGCCGATGCCGAGGTAATCGCCGAAGCGCCAGTAGTTGAGGTTGTGCCGGCACTCCCGGCCCGGCTTGGCGAAGGCCGAGGTCTCGTAATTGACGTAACCCTCGCCGGCCAGGCGCTCTTCGATCAGCTCCTGCATGTCGGCGGCGAGTTCGCTGTCCGGCAGCGGCGGCGGATGGCGGTGGAACAGGGTGTTGGGCTCCAGCGTGAGGTGATACGCCGAAAGGTGGCTGGTGCCGAAGCCCGCCGCGGCGTCGATGTCCTGTCCGGCTTCATGCAGTGTCTGCCGCGGCAGGGCGTACATCAGGTCGAGGTTGATGTTGTCGAAGTGCGCCTGCGCCATGCCGATGGCGCGGCGCGCCTCATCGCCGTCGTGGATGCGGCCGAGTGCCTTTAACATCGCGGGATTGAAGCTCTGGATGCCGATCGACAGGCGGTTGACGCCGCACGCGCGGTAGTCGCGGAACTTCGCCGCCTCGAACGTGCCCGGATTGGCTTCGAGCGTGACTTCCGCATCCGCGGCGAGATTCAGCCGCGCGCGGAACGCGGCGAGCAACTCCTCGATAGCGCGGGCGGAAAACAGGCTGGGCGTTCCGCCGCCGAAAAATATCGAATACACGCGCCGGCCCCAGACCTGCGGCAGGGCGAGCTCGAGGTCGGCAATCAGCGCCTTCACGTAGTCTTGCTCCGGCGCCTCGTCCTGACTTTTGCCCCGGACCTCGTGCGAATTGAAGTCGCAGTAGGGGCATTTTCTTACGCACCAGGGGATGTGCACGTAGAGCGATAGTGGTGGCAGCGCCTTCAGGTTTGCGCCGCCAAGGTTTGATGCGACGGCTATGCTTTCGGCAGGCATTGATCAAGGAAAGATGCGCAGCTTGTCGACCAGCTGGCGCAGCGCCTGGCCGCGATGCGACAGCCGGTTCTTCTCTTCGGAATCGAGCTCGGCGGCAGTCTTGCCGAGTTCGGGCAGGAAGAAGTGTGGATCGTAACCGAAGCCGTTGCGGCCGCGCCCCTCGCTCCTGATTTCGCCCCACCAATAGCCCTCGCCGATCAGCGGCTGCGGATCGGCCGCGTGACGCACCAGCACCATGGCGCAATAGTAGTAGGCGCGGCGGTCGGCGCAGGCGGCGAGCGCGGCCACCAGCTTGGTGTTGTTGCGCGCGTCGCGTTGTTCGCGGCCGGCCGCGTCGCCGGCATAGCGCGCCGAATGCACGCCAGGCTCACCGGCAAGCGCGGGCACGCAGATCCCGGAATCGTCCGCTAGCGCCGGCAGGCCCGAGCGCTCGGCCGCATGGCGCGATTTCGCCAGCGCGTTCTCGATGAAGGTGAAATGCGGTTCCTCCGCATCGACGATGCCCAATTCGGTCTGGGTCAGCACTTCGCAGCCCAAAGGACCAAGTATCGCCTGGATTTCGCGCAGCTTGCCGGCGTTGCTGCTGGCCAGGACGAGTTTTTTCATTAGCGCATTCTACCGCGGCCGCGTCGCGCGGCAGGTTAAGTAACATGCCTTGCAGCCTAGATCGCTTCACTGCAAGAACGGCCGGTGTGGTTTGACAGGAATCCGCCCAGTCTTTACATTCGAATGCCAAGAAGCAACCAACGCGAAAACATTCCCATGAGCGCACGCCCCCTCCCGGCCAAAGACCGGCTGACCATCTGCTTCGCCCACGTCGCCTATCGCATGGGTGAGCGCTTCGCCCTGCGCAACACCGGCATGAATTCGTTCGAAGTGCGCAGCCTGGACGAGCTGAAGGCGCGCATCGGCGAAGCCGATGTGCTGCTGTGCTCGGGGCTGTGGCGCAACGAGCTCATCGCCTTGGCGCCCAGGCTCGTCTTCATCCAGTCGATCAGCGCCGGCACCGACCAGTACTCGCGCGATGCGCTTGGCGCGGCCGGCATACGCGTCGCCAGCGCGCAAGGGGCGAACCAGCGCGCGGTGGCCGAGCATGCCATCGCCCTGATCCTCGCCCTGGCGCGGAAGATCCCGGAAGCGCGCGATAACCAGGCGGCGAAGAAGTGGCGCGGCATGATCGGGGACATTTCGCAGCGCGAGGACGAGCTCGGCGGCAAGACGCTGCTGATCGCCGGCCTGGGTCGCATCGGTTCGCGGCTGGCGACGCTTGCCAAGGCCTTCGACATGAAGGTCATCGCCACCAGGCGCGACGTTTCCAAAGGCGCCGGCGCGGCCGACAAGGTAGTCGGCGAGGATGGACTGCTTTCCGTGCTGCCGGAGGCCGATTTCGTCGCGCTCACCTGCCCGCTCACGCCCAAGACCGAGAACCTGATCGACGCGAAGGCGCTCGCCGCGATGAAGCCCTCAGCCTATCTCATCAACGTCGCGCGCGGCAAGGTGGTCAACGAGCACGCGCTGGTGGAGGCGCTGAAGGCAAAACGCATCGCCGGCGCCGCGCTCGATTGTGTATGGGAGGAACCGCTGCCCGCGACGTCGGGACTGTGGAGCGTGCCCAACGTGCTGATTACGCCGCACACCGCCGGCGAGACGCGCCGCTACGAGGACAACGTGCTCGATCTGCTGCTGGAAAATCTCGGACGCATGTGGCGCGGCGAAACCGCGCTGAAAAACGAGTTCGTCTGACGCCAGGAAGACAAGCTGCGCTGTGCGCACGCTCAATCACCGGGTAGCACGCCCGTGATCAGGCGGCGAAAAATTCCTTGAACGCGGCGATCGTCTTGTCCGCATCCGCGCGTGAAACATCCAGGTGGACCACGATGCGCATGTGCGGCGTGACTCGCGCGAGAATGCCCTTGCGTCCCAGCGCATCCTGCAGCGGGGAACACGCCGCAGCCGGCATGTCCACATAGACGATATTGGTGTCCGGCATGGTCACCTTGATCGCGGCGATGTCCGCCAGTCCCAGCGCGAGGTGCGCGGCGTTTTCATGGTCGTCGGCCAGCCGCGCGATGTTGTGCTCCAGCGCATACAGGCCCGCCGCGGCGAGGATGCCGGCCTGGCGCATGCCGCCGCCGAGCATTTTGCGCCAGCGCAGCGCCTGCTGAATGAACGCCCGGCTGCCGCACAGCACCGAGCCGACCGGCGCACCCAGGCCTTTCGAAAGGCAGACGGAGACGCTGTCGAAGCCATTCACCGCCGCGCGCGGGCTGATGCCGAGTTTCACCGCGGCATTGCAGATGCGCGCGCCGTCCAGATGCGTGGCGAGCCCGCGCGAGCGAGCGAGCCGGGTCGCCGCCTCGATATAGGCAGGCGCAAGGACGCGGCCGCCAAGCGTGTTTTCCAGCGCGAGCAGGCGGCTGCGCGCGAAGTGGAAATCATCCGGCTTGATCGCGTGTTCGATGTCCGCAAGCGCCAGGCTGCCGTCGGGCTGGTGGGCGATGGGCTGCGGCTGGATGCTGCCGAGCACGGCGCCGCCGCCGGCTTCGTATTTGTAGGTATGCGCTTCCTGGCCGACGATGTATTCGTCGCCGCGCTGGCAGTGTGTGAGTAGCGCGACTAAATTGCTCTGCGTCCCCGAGGGTGCGAACAGCGCCGCTTCATGGCCGAACAGCTCGGCCGCGCGCGCCTGCAGGCGGTTGACCGTCGGGTCGTCGCCAAAGACGTCGTCGCCCACTTCGGCCGCGGCCATGGCGGCGCGCATGCCCGGGCTCGGGCGCGTGACGGTGTCGCTCCTCAGGTCGATCAGCTTGCCTGGCTTATCGTTCATCGCGGACTTCGGCCATCGCGATTCAGCCCGCCGCCAGGCAGTCCACGGCTTTCTGCACGCCGTCGCGGCCGAACGGGATGCCCTGCACCAGCATCGCGGCTTCGACGCCGGCGAGGCAGCCGAGGATCATCGGGGCATTCACATCGCCGAGGTGTCCGATACGGAAAGCGCGGTCGGTCTGCGGGCCGAGGCCGCCGGCGAAGGCGACCTGGAAACGCTCGCGCGCCACCGTGCGCAGCGCCTCGACATCGATTCCGGGGCGCACGTCGATGGTGGTGACGGACACCGAACGCGCTTCGGGCACGCGGCAATGAAGTGACACCGCCCCTTCCCGCGACCAGCACCCGACCGCCGCCTGCACCGCCCGCGCGAGCAAGGCGTGACGGGCGTGCACCTCCGCGATGCCCTCGCCATCGAGCAGCGCAAGCGCGGCCTCGAGCCCGAACAGCAGGCTCTGCGGCGCAGTGCCGCAGAATTTCCGGTAGCTGTAGTCCGCCCGGCGCAGCGCCCAGTCCCAGTAGTAGCGCGGCGCGGGATTCTTCGCGACGAGCTCACCCGCGCGCGCGTCCACCGCGACCAAGCCAAAGCCGGGCGGGCACATCAACCCCTTCTGCGAGGCGCCGACGGCGACGTTGACACCGAGCGCATCCATGGCGAACGGCGCGGCGCCTAGCGACGCCACGACGTCGGCCACGAACAAGGCCGGGTGGCCGGCGGCGTCGATCGCCGCGCGGATCGCTTTCAGGTCGCAGGTTGCGCTGCTCGCGGTATCGGTATGCACCACGAAAACGGCGACGATGTCGCGCTTCTTGTCGGCGCGCAGGGCCTGTTCGACGTCGTTCGGGTCGATCGGATAGCCTTCGCGATAAGGCGTGCGCACGACGCGGCGCCCGGTCGCCTCGACCTGAAGGGCCCACTGCACGGAAAAATGCCCGGTGCCGGGAATCAGCACCGCCTGTCCGGGCGCGAGCAGGTTTTCGATGGTCGCTTCCCATGCGCCGTGGCCGTTCGAGATATAAAGGAAAACGTCGGCCTGATCGGTCTGCAGCAGGCGCCGCAGGCCGGTTTCGCAAACGGCGATCAGCCGTTCGAGCCGCGGGTCGCCGTGGTCCATGGGCTGGCGGTGCATGGCGTTGAGCACTTCGGCGGGAATGTGCGTGGGGCCGGGGGAGTGCAGGAAGCGGTCGCCCGGGATGCGGCCTGGGTTATTGTTGTTCATTCAAATCGTTTCATCTATTGCAGGAACGGCAATTTAGCATGCGCCGGGGCCGCGCGCTTTGCGCGAGGGGTGCGTGCCTTCTTTGCAGTTCAGACAAGCGCGCCGGTCAGACCAGTCCCAGCGCCAGTTTCTGCCTGGCGACGAGTTGCGCGATACCCATTTGCGCGAGCAGCAGCAGCGCATCCATTTCGACGCGCGAAAACGGCGCACCTTCGGCGGTTCCCTGAACTTCGACGAATCCGCCCGAACCCGTCATCACCACGTTCATGTCGGTATCGCAGGCCGAATCTTCGGCGTAATCCAGGTCTAGCACCGGCGTGCCCTGGTACACCCCGACCGAAACCGCGGCAACCAGATCGTGCAAGGGCGACGTTGCGATCAGGCCGCGTGCAAGCAGCAGCGTGACCGCGTCGTGCACGGCCACATAAGCGCCGGTGATGCCGGCGGTGCGCGTGCCGCCGTCGGCCTGGATCACGTCACAGTCGATCTGGATTGTGCGCTCGCCCAACAGCGACAGATCGGCTATAGCGCGCAGGCTGCGGCCGATCAGGCGCTGGATCTCCTGCGTCCGGCCCGACTGCTTGCCGCGCGCCGCCTCGCGGCTGGTGCGGGTATTGGTCGCGCGCGGCAACATGCCGTACTCGGCGGTGAGCCAGCCGCGGCCCTGCCCGCGGAGAAATCCCGGCACCTTTTCCTCCACGCTGGCGGTGCACAGCACCCTGGTATCGCCGAATTCGACCAGCACCGAGCCTTCGGCGTGCTTGGTATAAGAGCGCGTGATCCGAATATTGCGCAGCTCATTGAATTGCCGGTTGCTAGGTCTTGCCATTCGGAGGCCTCTTGATTGCGTTGCGGATTTCGGCGATCGCGCGCTCGATTTCGTCATCGGAGAGATAGCCGTTCTGCGCACCGGTCGCGCCGTGCTCCCGCGGCGGCGCCGCATTGTCCGGCTGCGCGGCCTGGGCGTTTTGTTCCCAGGTCAGCGCAATCACCGACAGGTTGTCGCACTGGCGCCCGGCACGCCGCTCCGCCTCGTCCAGCAGTTCGGGAACAGCCTGCATGATGCCGTCATTCAGCAGCGCGCTGCAAATTATTTTGGAGGACAGCGGGCCCCATAGCCCGTCCGAGCACATAAGCAAGGTATCGCCGTTGTGCAAGCGGACTGCCCCCGACAGGTCCACCTGCGGCGGCCTCGCCGAGCCGAGGCAGCTGTAGATCCGGTTGCGGTCCGGATGCGCGGCGAATGCCTCCTCGCGGATGCGCCCCCGGTCGATCAGCTGCTGCACGAACGAATGATCCTTGGTTTGCGCCAGGATCCCGCCATCGCGGATATGGTACAGGCGCGAGTCGCCCGCATGCGCCCAGCAGGCCGCGCCTTCCTGCACCACGCAGGCGACACAGGTGGTGCGCGGGGCCTCCGCCAGCCTGCCCTCAGCGGCGTGTTCGATGATGGCGTGGTGCGCGCCGGTAATCGACCGGCGCAGGAACAGGGCAGGATCGGGCAGGGCGGGTGTGGCCTCGCGCCGGAAAGCCCCGGTGACAAACTGCACTGCGATCCGGGCAGCGATCTCACCGTGCAGGTGCCCTCCCATGCCGTCGGCAACCATGAGCAGCAGCGCATCCTTGCTATAGCAATAAGCGATGCGATCCTGGTTGGATTTGCGCGAGCCGCGGCGGCTCTCCTGGAAGATGGAAAATTGCATCGCAGCCTAGCGCCCGGCGCCCCAGCTGGCGAGTTTGCGGACCATGTCGCGGAAATCGGCCGAGCGCGAAGTCAGGGACGCGGCCGGGTCGCGCTCCCGCAGCAGCACCTTTTGCAACGCGAACACGCTTTGCGGCCGCCGCAAATGATCCAGGCGCAGGCACCAGTCTATGGTCTGGAGCAGTTGCTCGGAATAGTTGCCGGCCCACCGTTTCCTGGCGGAAACGTACTTGTCCTCGCCCAGACGCTGATCGGCCGCCGGTGGCGCCGCCTCGGCGAGGCAGCAATACATGGTCGCGCCCACGCTGTAGATATCGCTCCAGGGACCCAGCAATTCGCGTTTTTGGTATTGCTCGGGCGAGGCGAAGCCGGGCGTATACATCGGACTGAGGCGCGTCGCTTCCGCGGTGAGCGTCTGCCGCGCCGCGCCAAAATCGATCAATACGGGAGCGCCGTCGTTGCGGATGTAGATGTTCGCCGGCTTGATGTCCAGGTGCAACAGCTTGTTCGTGTGCACTTCGCGCAGCCCGTTCAGCAGCAGCGCGAACACGCGGCGCATGAATTCCTCCTTGATGCCGCCGCGGCTATGCTGAATGTGCTCCTGCAGCGTGCGGCCGCGTTCGTAGCGCATCACCAGGTACGCCGTCTCGTTGGCGCGGAAGAAATTCAAAACGCGCACCACGTTGCTGTGCGACAGGCCGGCGAGCGACTTGCCTTCTTCGAAAAAACACTTCATGCCGTAACGGAAGGCGGCCAGGTTCTCCGGTGCGATCGCGGGGAGAACGTCGCCACCGCTTCTGAGCGCGAGCAAGGCGGGCAGGTATTCCTTGATCGCCACCGGCGCGTCGTTTTCGTCGTGAGCGAGGTAGACGATGGAAAAGCCGCCGCACGAAAGCACCTTGCGGATGCGATAGTTCTGCAGCTGATAGCCATCGGCGAGCGGCTGGTTCGATTGCGTGGGCATTGCCTGAGCACAGCCTCTGTTATGATTATGATGAAAACATTTGGTCGCCATTGCATTTTCAGTCTGCAGGCAGGCAATGTAAAGCGCACTAATTCACATTGAGCCAGACTCTCGCACGCACGACAAACTTACGCGGACTCCCATGATCCAGAGCATGACCGGCTACGCGGCGCTCGCGCGCGAAACTGCGCAGGGCTCGCTGTTTCTCGAGTTGAAAAGCGTCAACAACCGCTTTCTCGACGTTCAGTTCCGCGTGGTCGAGGAACTGCGTTCGCTCGAATCGAGCCTGCGCGAACTGATCGCCGCGAGCATCGCGCGCGGCAAGCTCGATTGCCGCGTCAGTTTCACGCCCGCGGCCGCGGCCGCCAAGCGGCTTTCGCTCAACGCCGAGTTGCTGCAACGGCTGGCAGAACTCGATCGCGAAGTGCGCGCGGCGATTCCCGGGGCGCCGTCGCTGCGCGCCGGCGAAGTGCTGCACTGGCCCGGCATGCTGGGCGACGCGGCGATCAAGGCCGACGATCTGCGCGAACCCTGCCTCGCGCTGATGCGCGAGGCGATCGCGGAGCTCTGCGCCACGCGAGCGCGCGAGGGCGGGAAACTCAAGGACATGATTCTCGAGCGCGTCGCCAAAATGCAGTCGCTGGTGGACCGCGTCACGCCCCTGCTGCCCCTCGCCATCGCCGCCTACCAGGAAAAACTCGCGGCGCGGCTGCGCGAGGCGCTCGCCTCCAACGACGACGAGCGCATCCGCCAGGAAATCGCCGTGTTCGGCATCAAGGTCGATGTCGCCGAGGAACTCAACCGGCTGGCGGCGCATCTGCAGGAGGTGCGCCGGGTGCTCGAGGCGGGCGGCGCGGCGGGCAAACGCCTGGACTTTCTCATGCAGGAGCTCAACCGCGAAGCCAATACGCTGGGCTCGAAATCGGTGTCGAAGGACGTATCCGAGGCCGCGATCGAACTGAAACTCCTGATCGAGCAGATGCGCGAGCAGATTCAGAATATCGAGTAGTTTCCGCAAGCGTGCGGCAACGCCCGCATGAACCCCACAGGCCCGCGCAAGTGCGGGCTTCTTCGTGCGTCAAGGTTCTGTAATGTCCGATGCAATCAGGTAAGCGGCGTGGACCCCAATGTGCACTAAAGGGCGCACATCAGGATCCAACAATCAGGAAACCTGACTATCGATGAAATACTGCGGCGCCGTTAATGAGTTGCGCGCCATTTTGCAAGCCGTATCCGACACCCGCACCCATTCCGCCCTGGGAGAATTGCCCACCTATCACGCCAGTCGCGGCTGCCGCGCAGCCGGCGCAGGTGACAGTGGGGGTGGAGGTATAGAAATTGGCTCCCGGCAAAATCGGCACATTGTTTGCCGCCGCATTCATTTGAACGGCCGCCGTGCCTGCCGATGCAGGCATACTCACGCCTACCGACACATTCACCTGCTGGGCCGTGAAATTTGCATTCAAAATTGCCGACGTCAGTGTTCCCTGCGTGCCGTAGTTGTCGGTTGGCGTGGTGCCGCCCGCGTAAGTGTAGGAAATCGTTCCCGTCACCGGCAAAGTGACTGCCTGTGTTTGCTTGGGCACGACAAACCAGTGCAGATTGCCGCCCGCGCCTACAGCGATTGTTCCCTGGGCGGGGTTGCTGGTTACCCAGCTTCCCTGCCAGCGTCCCCAACTCATGCCGGAAACAGGATCGACACCAAAATCCATCTGGGCCGCATTACCTATTGCAAGCGTAAATTGATTGCTGCTGGAGACCGCCGCCCCGCTGACCGAGGGCGCATCGAACGAAGCAAGGGCACCGCCCGGCGCGGACGTCACGGTGGTTGCTTCGTTCAAGGCCATATTCATCGCGGCCCTGCCAAGCACTGAACTCGCATAACCGATTTCCCGGTAGCCCGCCAGGGGAATCAAGACCTGCGCGCCGAACGCGTCGTACATCTTGCCCGGTGCCGGATCGGCGGCGAAGCCCGGTGTTCTCATCGGTATGGTCCCGGCGAAAGCAGAGCAAGAACCGGTTCCAGTAGGATTGGGAGTTGGTGCGGTACAGGTCACGCAGAAATTATTTGCCGCAGTGGGCGTGCAGGCCGCTACCCAGAACCCAGCCGAGCAGGTGAAGCCACCGACTGTAGCTGTTCCAACACACGCGCCACCCACGACAGGCGTGATCCAGGTTGCACCATCACAGTACAGGGATCCGGATACGCTTCCCGCTCCGGTACACGCGCCGCCCGCAACCGGCGATCCGCCACCCGTAGCCCAGGAGCCACCCGTGCAGGTGAATCCCCCAAAGGTGACCGTACCCGTACATGCCCCACCCACAACAGGCGTGGCCCATGTTGCGCCGTTGCAGTACAGCGTTCCCGAGGTAGTACCCGCTGCGGAACACGCCCCGCCTTCGATCGGCGTAGTGCTAGCCGTGGCCCAGATGCCTGCCGTGCAGGTGAAACTGCCAACAGTGACTGTTCCAATGCATGCCCCGCCAACAGCCGGCGTGATCCAGGTTGCGCCGTTGCAGTACAGCGATCCGGATACGCTTCCCGCTCCGGTACACGCGCCGCCCGCAACCGGCGATCCGCCACCTGTGGCCCAGGAGCCACCCGTGCAGGTGAATCCCCCAAAGGTGACCGTACCCGTACATGCCCCACCCACAACAGGCGTGGCCCATGTTGCGCCGTTGCAGTACAGCGTTCCCGAGGTAGTACCCG